>ENA-OSEO01001057-OSEO01001057.1-sediment-metagenome-genome-assembly--contig:-NODE-1057-length-56764-cov-4.599944_pt1 | contig 56764 bp, 46 predicted proteins | sample MGYA00237883_ERZ534232 | MGnify/ENA metagenome assembly ERZ534232
GTTCTAACTCTTCTTGGCTCATCGTCTGTAAATTTTAACAGACATGCCCATTTTTTAAAACCCCTGTGAGTAGATACATTAAATTTATAATGATAATTTCAACAGATGAACCTTAAAAAATATCGGAATATTGCTTGTTATTTGATTTGTAAAACAAATCCTTCTACCGTATAAAAATGATCTTGAAAAATCGATTCGTTCCATTCGATCCCGCATTTTAAAAACGAAGGTTCAAATAATCTTAAATTAAACTGGATGAAATATCGTTACTTCGGCAAAAACAGCAGGATTCCATGATTTCTTCATGAGGCAGACAACAAATAACCCTCGGCCCGCCGGAAAATAAGATAAAATGGATTGAGAATCCGTTTAAAAAAGGAAGGCATTATGCGTTTTGCCAAGATCGTTTGTACACTTGGGCCCAGTAGTTCGGATTGCGAAACCATTAGTAAATTAATGGAAGCCGGAATGGACGTGGCGCGTCTGAATTTCTCTCATGGTACTCATGAATCTCATGCCAAATTGATCATGACCATCCGGGAGTGCTCGAAGAATTTAAACCGGCCTGTTGCCATTCTGCAGGACTTGCAGGGACCTAAACTGCGTGTGGGTGACCTGCCTAAAGAAGGCGTACTTTTAGAATCGGGACAGATACTTAACCTGTATACCGTTGGTTTTGGCACAGAAGATTTTATAGGTGAACAAAAATCCCTTCCATTGGACGTGCCCAATCTGGCACGTGGAGTTAAACCCGGTAACCGCATCCTTTTGGATGACGGTCACATGGAACTGCAAGTAAAAGAGATTAAAGGGGAGACGGTGGTCACAAAAGTGATCACCGGGGGCGTTTTAACTTCACACAAAGGCGTGAATCTGCCGGGCGCGCATTTGGGAATTCCAAGCTTCACCGAGAAGGATCGCAGCGATCTTGAATTCGGTTTGGCGCATGATGTGGATTACGTGGCTATTTCTTTTGTTGAGACGTCTCAAGATATTGAAGTGGTACGCGAAGCCATCAAGGAATTGAATCCTCAACGCGCCAAAACCCCCATTATTGCCAAGCTTGAACGGCCTGAAGCGGTAAAGAACCTTCACGATATCGTCCACGTTACGGACGGGGTTATGGTGGCGCGCGGTGACCTGGGTGTGGAAACTTCGCCCGCGTTGGTGCCCATCATTCAGAAAGAGATCATCCAGATGGCCAACCGCCATGCCAAGGTTGTGATCACGGCCACACAAATGCTGGAGTCCATGATCCACAACCCGCGGCCCACCAGGGCGGAAGCGTCCGACGTGGCAAACGCCATATTTGACGGAACGGATGCTGTAATGCTTTCAGGTGAAACGGCTTCCGGTGACTATCCGATCGAAAGCGTCAAGATGATGGATTCGATCGTGCGGGAAGCGGAAAAGCATAACCAGGATTGGGGCCACGTGGAGAATTTCCCCAAGGAAGCGTTAAGGGAAGACGCTTTGAGCATGAGCGCTGCCGCCAAAGAACTGGCGCATGATCGTAATGTATCTGAGGTTGCGGTTTTCACGCAAAGCGGAAGAACGGCGCTGCTTATGTCAAAGATGCGCCCAAGAGTTCCTGTGATTGCCTTATCTCCTGAAGAACGTACACTATGTCTTGTTAATTTATATTGGGGTGTAAAGCCCATGCTCATCCCTCACGCGAATTCACTGGAAGAGATGGTGCGTCGAGTTGATGCTGCATTAATGGAACGTTCCCATATCAAGAACGGTCAGCAGATCGTATTGATATCGGGTTTTCCGGTTGGTTCGTATCATTTACCAAATTTGGCGCTGCTGCACACAGTTGGCGAAGAAGTCTGATCAGGAGAAAAGCTTGGAAGCGCGCATTCTGGATACAACGAAGAAAAAAGACGTTCGGCTTTTCAAGTCATTGCCTTATAAGCTTTATAAAGAAAATTCCTATTGGGTGCCTCCCGTGCCTGGCGAGATCGATTTTGCCATGGATCGAGAAAAACATCCCTTTTATGCACATTCAGAGGCGGATTTCATCGTCGTTGAAGAGGGGAAAAAGGTTCTTGGGCGTATTGCCGTTCTGCACAACAAGCATTACTGCGATTTCCACAAAGTCAAAACAGGTTTCTTTTATTATTACGAGGCAGTGGATGATGACGAGGTCGCTCAAAAACTGCTGACGGCAGCCCAGGATTGGTGTAAAGAGCGCGATCTGGATACGCTTATGGGGCCAAGAGGATTATTGCGCTCCAACTGTATCGGCATGTTGGTTGAAGGGTTTGACAAGCAAACCGCTACAGGCATGACCTACAATCTGCCGTATTATCAGGATCAATTGGCAGCCAATGGATTCGTTAAGCATAACGATCATTTTTCCGGCTGCATGGATCAGCATATCGATCAAAAAATCCATGATGTAGCCCGAAAGGTCATTGCCAGGGGACATTTCCAGATCCATCGTTTCAAATCGATAGAAGAAATGAAGGAGTGGATCCCCAAGGTGGACGCGGTACATCACCGCGCATTTGCCGAGAATCCAGGTTTTATGCCCTCAACGCCGGCGGAATTCGACGTATTGGCGCGCAGCATAATCGCACTTGCAGATCCTCGATACATCGAAGTCATTATGCATAATAATGAGATTGCCGGTTTTCTGATCGCCTTTCCCAATATCAATAAGGGGTTGCGTTTTGCCAGAGGCCGCATGGCGCCGTTTGGATGGCTGGGGCTGCTTCTGGACAAGAAGTACTCACGCACCATTGATGTTGAGGGAGTGGGGCTTCTGCCGGAATATCAAGGATTGGGCGGCAATGCTGTCCTTTACGCGGAACTGGACCATGTGACAAGCGGGGCAAGGTTCAACCATGCCGAGATCGTTCAGATCGATGAAAGAAACATGAGAAGCAAATCAGACATGCACACCATGAGCGTGGTCTGGAACAAGATCCACAGAACATTAGAAAAAGCCATTTAATTGGAGGATCCATGTATAACACTCTGATCTCGACGCAAGAACTTGCTGATAATCTGAAGAATCCTGATTGGGTGATCGTGGATTGCCGTTTTCAACTTTTGGATCCGGGCTTGGGAGAAAAGGAATATCGGCAGGGGCATATCCCTGGGGCGGTGTACGCGCATCAGGATAACGACCTGGCCTCTCCTGTCACCAACACATCTGGACGTCATCCGCTGCCGGAACCTGCCGTGTTTATTGAAACGTTACGCAAGTGGGGGATCAGTAATGATAATCAGGTAGTGGTTTACGATGCGGCCAACGGCGGCATGGCAGCCAGGCTGTGGTTTCTGTTGAAGTATTACGGCCATGAAGCGGTGGCCATGTTGGATGGAAATCTTCCGCAGTGGCAGTCTGAGAATCGTCCACTGGAAGAAGGCGAACACAAGAACAGCCCCGGTGATTTCTATGGTGAACCGAATTCAGGAATGGTTGTTAGTACGGCTGAAGTTAAAGCAATGTTGGGTTCGACAAAAACAATCCTGATCGATTCCCGCGCGCCTGAGCGTTATCGCGGAGAGGTTGAACCCGTTGATACCGTAGCCGGTCACATTCCAGGTGCGGTCAATCGCTTTTTTGGTAATAATTTGGACTCATCCGGTCTTTTAAAGTCACCGGAAACGCTAAAAGTTGAGTTCATGCAGATTCTTGGAGATATCCAACCGCAGGACGCCATCGTCTATTGCGGTTCCGGACCGACCTCATGCCACAATCTGGTTGCCATGGCCTACGCCGGGTTGCCGCTGGCGCGTGACTACGCCGGGTCCTGGTCTGAGTGGATCAGGAACCCTGACAATCCGGTGGAAAAAGGATAGACACAGTCTTTGTTGTAACAGGTATTATTTTGTCTACAAATTGGGCAAGAAATGGGATGGGAATTTTTGTCAATTAATATCAATTGCTCTTTGAAATATAGAACCTTGGTTAATTTTATAACTTGAAATAGTACAAAGTCAGATTTCCCATAGAAAATCTTTCATTTCCCATATTTTTTTGATGTCGCCCATTTAAATCGAATTCAAAATGGTGTATTTTAGATCAGGAAAACACATCGAAATCCTTCGGATGAAAAGGACTAAAAATGAGATATACAACCTTGATGGACGATATCATTTTTCGAATGGACGAGTATCATAAAAGTTTTGCTGAAGACGATGAGAATAATCGCTATCCGGTAAGACAACGAGAGACTTGGGCCCCGAAGGGGAAATCCAAAGCCATCACACAGCAATCCCTTGGATGTGACTCTGAAAACTGCATCAAGTTGTTAAAGGAATGTGGTTTTGACGGCGAACCGGTTTCTTCTCAGAAGAACAGTACAACACGGAAATGGTTTGAGTCGACCAATGGACACACGTTTCCACCACCGAATGATATCCTGAGGCTGGCAATATTCTTCAATCTTGATATCTATGAATCTTTGCATCTGGTTCTGAAAGCTGAATTTGAAAAATACTTGATCGAAGGCGATGAAGAGTGGGCTTACCTGAAGGGAACCCCCTTCTTAGAATTGATCTCTTTCTATCAGGATGACAAGAATGAAGACAAGCTGCTGAGCGTTTTCCATGACTTTCGTGATAAGTATGATTCAGATAAAACATACGTGCTTTTTGAAGAACATTGGCATTTTGCTTCAGTCAATGGATATGACCGCAACGCTTTTTCTTCATTGGTCAAACAATATTTTCTGGCACGGCTTGTATTTAGTAAAAACAGCAGTCAGAAAATAAAGAATCTGGCTGAACAGGAAAAAAAGCTGATCGAACAAATGAAATTTGGAACTCCTGAAACTCAGGAGACTTTATGGCGAAAACGCTGTATTTGGCAGGTCTTGCTTGATGATCTCGATGATGTTTACTTTGATATTGAAAAACGGCGATTAAGGAACGCCGAGATTGAACAAGATTATCTCCGTTTATTTGGAGATGTGATCATTATTCAAATCGGACTTGAAACAACAGTAAAACTTCTTGAGATGCGAATCGCTTATAAGAGAAAAGAGCCGGAATTAACTGATAAAGAGTTGGATCAAAAAATCCTTGAAATTCAGAAAAAGCTGTTTGAGGAATTGGAGGAATTAAAGCTCAAAAATGCAGCAGCCCTTGACCAGACGACCATGGAAGCGTGGTCGAAGTCTGGAATTCCAATGGACGGGGAGATGCTGAACGAAGAGATCAGTTTGTGCAAAAAAGAGATACGGACGATTCGTAAACTGGTTCATCCGGATATTTTGATGAATAACCCGGAATATAAAAACCTGACAGATGAACAGAAAAAGGAGTTAGAAGAAATCTTGCTTGATGCGTTGAAGATTGCTCCTTCAGAGTTGGGTTATCCTCCTAATTTCGCCCATCACGATATGCGTTCATTGCAGGGACTTCAACAAGTAAGGATGCGGATTGAATCAATTCTGAAGATTAACAATATCGAAATCGATTTGAAATATCAAATTCAGGGTGAAACCGTGCAGGAGCAAATCGACTGGTTAGAGCGGGAGATCAAGATGCTTGAAAATAGCCTGAACTCGGCAAAAGGTCAGTTGAACGCATTGTTGACTGATCCTGAGATTCAGTCAAAAGCTGTTCTGATCAAGAATAAAAATCAACAAGAAGATTTTAGAATAAAAATGGAAGAACGCAATGAGGTCTTATTAAAACAAAGTAAGGATCTTGAGCGTGAATGGGAAGAACTTCAGAAGGACGAGTCAAATGATCAAGATCAATGATCTGCTCAGGATAGCCAATAGAAGTCATAAGGGCCAAACCATAACGCTTCCATTGATCCTGTTGACGTGGGCTTCAGATGATGAGTTATGTCATGAAATGATTAATTTTCTTGACTCTTGCGGCCTGCCGATGGAAAAGGCTATTTCCTCAATTGAGAAAGCAGTTGCAAATCAAAATCCTTTGGATGAAGCATTGTTGAACAAGGCGATCACTGATGGATTGGCAGGTCAACCGGTTGCGGCTGCTCTACTTTCGGTTATGTGTGATACACCGCATTACCCGTTGACCAGGGAATGGGTCAGACAAGGATTGGATATTCAATCTTTGAAGAATATATTGATACAACAAAACCAATCAAAATCCATTTTGGAAATGGTTTCAGGCAGCAGATCAAGTCAATTTGGAAACTTACAAAATTATGGTCAAAGTCTGACTGATCTGGCAAGGGCTGGCAGTTATGACGGGCTGTTTCCGAGAGATGAAGAATTGATCCAATTGATGACTGTTCTTTTAAAAACTCACAAAGGGCATGCCATCCTGACAGGTCCGGCGGGAGTCGGTAAAACAAGTCTGGTTGAACAACTAGCCCAAAAGATCGTAATAGGCGATGTCCCGGATGGATTACGCGGTTTGGAAGTGTTCGAAATATCCATGTCAAAATTGGTTGCTGGAACGATATATAGGGGACAATTTGAAGAAAGAATGGAAAATTTGTTTTCTGAACTGAAGGCTGATGAGCCCGTGATCCTCTTTATTGATGAATTCCACCTGATCTGGGGGGCCGGAAGAACGACAGATTCAGCAATGGATGCCTCCAACATTTTGAAACCATATTTGACCAAGGAGAACTTCCACCTGATCGGGGCTACGACAACCGAGGAATATCACCGATACATTGCACAGGAAAAAGCATTGGCAAGACGATTTGAAGAAATTCCCATCGAGGAGCCAAAAGATGAATTGTTATTCCGCATGGTGGAAACCGGCTGCCGCAAGATACGCCAGCATAGCGGAATAATGATCAATGAAGCTATGATTCGTTCCGCCATTCAACTGACGGACCAATACCTGACCAACAGAAGTCAGCCAGATAAAACCATTGATCTACTGGATATGGCAGCCACCAAGTGTATGATCGACCATGAGCAGGAAGTCACGGAAGATAGTATCAGGCAAGTGCTCTCGGCTCGGATCGGCTCATCGATCGTCAGGCCGAACACAGTTGAGACACAGAAACTGAACGAACTTAAAAAAAATTTGAAGCGTTTCATCATTGGTCAGGATGAGGCCGTAAACAAGGTTGTCGATACACTCATCTATCGCAAACGAATGCCGTCAGAGCGAAGTCAACGAAACCTGGGTACATTCCTCTTTTCCGGGCCGACAGGAGTCGGCAAGACTGAACTTGCCCATGTTTTGGCCAATGCGTATTTCGGTTATGACGGACGTATCTTGCATGTAGATCTTGCCGAATACACACACGGGGCGGATATATCCCGGTTGATCGGTTCGGCGCCCGGCCTTGTCGGTTATGAGAACCCCGGCATTTTAACAACTTTCCTGCATGAGAAGGCCGGCGGAGTGATCTTGTTTGACGAGGTCGAAAAAGCTGAAAAAGAGGTTCAGGATTTTCTGCTGGGAATCCTGGACAACGGCAGGGTGCGAACGGGAAAAGGCGTTTTGTTATCCACCCGAGGGAACGTGATCATCCTGACCACTAACGTCTTAAAGCAAACGGATCTACTGAAAACAGGAATGGGCTTTACTCCCACGCTAGAAACGAGAACGCCACATCAGTTGTTGGGACAGTATTTTTCTCCTGAATTCCTTGCCAGGTTTGATGAACTGATCTTGTTCAACACGCTTTCACAGGAAGTCCTTATTGATATCATTAAAAAGAAACTTCGCGGCACGTTCAGATTGTTCATGGATAACAATATTGATGTTTCTTATGATCAGGATGAGCTGATCCGGTTTATTCTGGCGCACTTGGATGGAGACGGCGCTCGCGGGGTCAATCGGGCGGTTGAAAAGTATTTTATTCAACCTGTGTTGACCAGAAACTTGGATCATTGGGATACGACAATAGCTGCTGAATACTGATTTGCTTTAGATTGAGAGGACTCATGGCAGAAGAGAGAAAGCAATTGATACTCAGAAATCTACAAACTCAGGCGCTCGCCAACGTAAGAGGGTTTGAGAACTCAACTCTTGCAACAACGCAGAAGAACAAAGAGATCAAACATACCGTATTCATGCCATATTGCAATTTTAAAGAAATGACCGACGTCTATTTCAGCAAGGATGATAAATATGTGTTGTTCAACACGAATAACAACATTTTATTCCTGAATATTGAAACCGGAAAAATCGATCGGGAAGTAAAACTGACTCATCCTTTTGGTCCGTTTACCGTCAGTCAGGACGAAAAACTTGTATTTGGATATGAAAGAAACAACATGTATTTGAGGTGTTGGGATTTTGAAAGCGGTCAACTGAAATATACAATTTCCACGCCAAGAGATGGTAGGGCAAATGATAACTACAAAGTTCAAATAAGTCCGGATGGAAAATATCTTGTATTTAGTGGGAGCAAGACAATTGTTTACGAGATGAACACAGGAGAATTGTTATCTGAAATTTCTGCGAACTGTAAAGATTCAGCGATCAGCACAAATCTAAAATATTTAGCGTACGCACATTACGAAAAAATAACGATCTTTGATTTTCTTTCTGGTTTGAAGATCATTGAACATAGGATACCCCGTGAGTATCACGATTATAGCGGAAATCCGGTATTCAGTCAGGATGGCAAGACGCTGTTCTTTACTTTTGGCCGGCAGCGAAAAATTGTTGTTTTTGATTTTCGTAGGGGAGAAATTCTTGCTGAAATTCCAAATTCTTTCAATGAGCAGGAATATGTCAACCTATTGAAAATTGATCCAAGTGGAAAAAATTTATTCATCTGCACCAATCAAAACTTAAGCATTATCGATATTGAAATAGGACAACCTGTTTTTCAAAGTAACATCTCCTGCAGCGAAGTCGAATTTGATCATTCGGGGAAGATGTTTGCAACGATAAATTCGTCTGAACTTGTAGTCTGGGATGCAAAAGAATATAGACGCCTTCTCCATTTTAAGAATCCACTTGAATCAATTTCTCAGCTTGAACTTTCTTCAGAAGATAAACAGTTGTTTGTAAAAACTGATGACAAAATTAGGGAATGGAATAATGAGAAAGCCACGGATGGCATATTCTATACATCTCTTGGGAAAATTGAGCATTATACAACCAGCCTGTCTGGAAAAGTCCATATTTTCAATGATTCACAACAGAAGGCTTTGGTCATAATTAGTGCGAATTCTGAGCGGAACCAGTATCAAATACCGCTTTCAGGATTGGTATTACATCTCTCAATTTCAAATGATGAAAAATTGTTTGTATATTCGATTAAAGAAACCAATTTTCTTAAGGAAACATGGCTGATCCTGAGGGACGTAAATAATGGACAAATGATCAAAGAAATAAAGATAGATTTTTCCTTTACAGATATCAAGATTTCCCAGGACAACCGATATATATTGATCTCTTCGAGTTATTCAGAAAAAATTTACTATTTGAATATTGAGACGGGAAGTGTTGAAAAAGAGATCGTTATTAAGAATCGACAGGATTTTGTAAAAGTTAATTCAATACAAATTTCTTCAAATGACCAATATTGTCTCACCAGTTGTCCGACATACGCTCATTTGACTCTTTGGGATTTGGGTCGAAATGAGATCATCAAAGAGTTCATTGGATATGAAAACAATTGTTTTTCGCCTGACATTAAAACGTTCTATTCACGTTATCTGGGTAAAGTAGACTTGAAAACAGGGCAGCAAATCGTGAAGCATAATATTAATTCTAATGATTTTATGAAGATATCTAGTGATACTAAGAGAATGTTTACTATAAATAAGAAAGGTAAAGTAAACATTTATGACTATGATACTGGGGATTTACTGGGAGCTTTTTTCAACTTGAACGATGGATTTTTGTGGACCACCGCGCCGGATGATTTTGCCAGGGATGGCTGGATGTATACAAACCGTCCGGATTTGGTCACTATAGCAGAAGGTGATCCGGATGCACCGGATAAACTGGTTTCTCTATGTGATACAGATGATCGGGTTCAGGAATACCTGAAAATGTATAACGATCGAGAAATGACGATGAATCGTATTTTTAATCCTGAAAGGTATCAGGATATGCTTAATGAAAGACTGAATATTAAAACACAAACTTATAAACAACTATGTAATTCACGTGAAGAAAAAACCATCAAGCTACTTGATCGACCTGAATGTGAGATGTAAATCAGATAGTAAGATTATTTTGTTGTTCTATCCAAAAAAGGGCCTCTATGAAAGAAAAAAACAATACACTGATGACCCAAAAAATGCAATCTATCGTCATATCCAATGTTAAGGAGTATGAAAAGGGATTACTAAATAAGGATGCGTCCAAAAAAGAGGTCAGGAGAAAATTACTGTTTCCGCAACCGAACAGGATCAGAGCATTTGCTTTTAGCCCGGACAACAACCATATTGCCATCGCTATTGACGAGTACGCATACTTGTTCAACCGCCAAATTAATAAATTTGTCGAGGAGATCAAATTCGAAGACTCTTTGAATAAAATTCTTTTCAGCCAGGATGGGAAATTCTTGTTGGCAAGTGATTACAAGAAAAATATCAACAAATGGAATATTGAAAAGAAACAACTGGATCATTGTTTTACCCATGAAGATGAAAATGTATCCGAAATGGCGATAAGTTATGATGGAAAGTACCTTGCGTCCACGACATCTCGCTTCAAAGGAACACATATTTGGGATTTACATCAAAACAAGCTTCTTCGAAAAATTGAGACGACTAGCCGAAGAGTGACGTTCAGCCCAACTGCGCCAATACTGGGTTCGGCAGGTATCACTGATTTCTCGTTATGGGATGTTGAGACCGGGGAAAAACTATATCGTTGTCCAGAAAAATATCATGTTTTACATTACTTTTTAAATTTTTCCCCGGATGGAAACACAGTAGTCACTTGTGACGATTTGTCACGAAAACCGATCAACTTTTACAATTTAAGATCAGGTGAATCGTGGACTTTATCAGAGCCGCTTCCTTTTCACGTTGAATCAGTGGATATCAGCAAAGACAGGAAAACCATTGTGTTTTCTTCGAAGAATGACGGAATATTCCTGTACAACATTCTTGAACAAATGGTTACGCTTGAAATAAAGGGTAAGTTTGAGGCGGTTCGATACAGTCAGGATGGTGAAATCTTTGGCGCTTTTAAGAATGAAACCCAGTTTCTTTGGGATGCTCATACAGGACAATTAAAACAAAAGGTTGAGATCGAGGCAGTCAACCCGGGGAAAATCATTATCTTTAATGGAAAGAAGAATATGATCAATGTAAGGCATCGCAGTGACGTAAGGATGTGGAATATTGATTCAGACGCGGACGTTCAGGATGTTGAAATTAGCGGAGGTTTTCATAATGCGGTTGCCGCCAGCCAAAGATCAAATAACATGGCAATCACAAATTTCAAGAGCGATTTAAACATCCATACGCTTGAGATTTGGGATATCAGTAAGAAAAAGAAAATAAAAGAATATGAAATCCCCGATTATGTGGATCGTATGGCAATTTCTGATGATGGTAAAAGATTGGCATATGATACCAACTTCACTAAAAAGATCGTGGTCAGAGATTTGTTTGAACAAAAGGTACTGCAGGAATTCCCCTTTGAAGTTTTCCCTGTAAAAATCAACTTTTTTAGGAATGATGGGCAGGTCTTGTTTGTGGAAGCCTATAAGAAACATCTGGTAAAACTGATGGATATTCAAAGCGGTTCTCAATATACGTTATGCAGCCTGGCTATCTCAGAAAACGACCATTTTGACGACTTGATCTTTGATCTTGATAAAAACCGTTTTATGACCATTGTCAAGAAGAGAGGTTGTGATTTATGGGAGCTTGGACGTTCCAAACGCATATACTCCTTTTCAGAGACAGGATTAAATATCGTTGATCTCGCAATGCATCCAGATGGGAAGACATTTTTTGCAGGTTATTCTCAGAACCATCTACTCAAGTGGGATCTGGAGACCGGTAGGAAATTGAATGATTATCAGGAAAAACTCATCTCTGAGGGAACCAGGCAAATAACCAACTTGACGGTAAGCCCGGATGGAAGACTGCTAGTAATCTCCACTGAGAGGGGAGAAATTCAATTCAGGGATTATGACACGATGGAATTACTGGGATCAACCTATAACCTGGGTCACGGCTGGATGTGGATCACTCCACCTGATGAATATGCCATAGACGGTTGGCTTTATACAAACCGAATGGATATTCTCCCGATTGTTGAGCACGATCTCAAAGATCCTGACAAACCGGAATTTCTAAAGGATAACGATGAGCGTGTGGAAAACTACATGAAAAGGTTCCATGACAAGAATATGGTCATGAACCGCATTTTTCATCCAGATCAATATCATACTGATTTGAGAGTGCGGTTGGGAGCATATAAAAGAGAAAGATCGCTGCTTGAGGATGAAAAGAGACACCACCAGATGAAGCTGTTCAAACGACCTGAGACGGAGAATAGTGATGAGTAATCTTTTTAATGTGGACTGGAAGAATGATAATTATCAGCCGCTGTCACCATACAAGTTTCTGACGCATAAAGATCGTTTGATTCAATTTCAACAAGGTTACCGATGCGTGAAACCTGTGACTACGCATGTTGTACCGACGTTACGGTGCAATCAGCGCTGCTATTTCTGCACTTATGGACAATACAAGGAAAATGGTAATAATGGCAACCTGCAGATGGAATTCTCCGATCTGGAGAGATACATCCATCAATTGGCATCGGTTGGAGTAAAAGGGGTCATTTTTACCGGCGGTGGAGAACCAACAATGTACCCTGATCTGTCCAGGGCGATGTTGCTGGCAAAACAATGCGGCATAGATGTGGCATTGAATTCAAACGGGTCACGCGGTGACGACGAGTTGATTGAAGGGATCCTTAAAACCAATCCAAAATACATCCGTATAAGTTTGAATAATGGTTCTCCAATTACTCAGCAATTAGTTACAGGAAGAGATAATTACGATGCAGTATTGAACAACATCGAGAAGTACTGCGAGGTAAAAACCCGAATTTCTCCTGATACTGATATAAGTGTTGGATTTGTGGTGAATGTGGTTAACTATCATGAGATCCTCGATTTTGTGGAGGATATGTTGAAAATCGAAGAAAAAATACGGGTTAGCACCAGAGTCGATCAGCCCATTTACAGCCTGCAATTCAGGCCTGTATCCAATTTTGAGCACAGCAAGCACACGGCAAACACAGACAGAATAAACAAACTACTTTCGTATATACAAAACAAATACAGTGAAGAGGATCATAAGAATTTGGATGAATTCCTTAATCAGGGGGCGCAAACTTCTCCAAGAGTTATGAGGACTGCATTGGAACAATTGAAAGGTGAAGTTTCTACGCTGATTGAGAAACGTGAATCAAGAATTAAGATCATTTATCCGGAACAAAAATTCATCGATCTGATCAAGTCTTCCAAGAAGCCATATTCTGTGTGCATGTCAAGTCCGTGGTATTTATTCATATGGCCCGACGGCAACGTGTATAGTTGTGTTGAGTGGGCAGGGAACGAAGAATTCGCGATTGGTAATCTACAACAGGATGATTTGAATACAATCCTGTCAGGAGAACAACGGATGCAAGTTTATAAAAAAATCAATGAAGAGATCATCCAAAATGAATGTGTGCCGGTTTGCGCGCATCACGAGATGAATATTCTGCTAAACCAGATTTATAATGACAAAAAGGCGCAAGGAATAAAAATTCCAGACAACGGGCAACCGTTCATTAGACACGAGAATTTTCTATAGTATTGATTTAGAAAAGCAAGCCTGAATAGAGTTATCTCAAGACAGTCTTGGTTTCGTGATTTGAAAATTAGTTCTGTTTCGAAGGTGAAATGTTTTTGCTCATGTTTCGAATCGCCAAATTGATTAGTATATCCAGTATCGGATATATTAACCTTCCGATCAGATGATGCAGGAAATAAAGCAACTTGCCTTCGCTGCCGGGCAGAATGATATATTTTTTCCTGGCAACCGCTTTGAGCGTTTGAACAGCAAGAGCGTCTGCGCTCATGGGTTTATCCGACCCGGCTACGGCTTTGGTCACTGCCGGTTTATATTGAAGTTCGTATTCCAATTGAGGAGTATCAGTGTCAGGCGGAAAAACGATGGATACCTGGATGCCATCCGGTTTCAATTCGGAGCGCAAGGCGTCACTGAAACCGCTGATCGCATACTTGGATGCGCCATAAGCAGTATAGCCATAGACCCCTATAAAGCCGGCAATGGAGGAGATATTCACAATGACGCCGGATTTTCGCTCTTGCATGAGCGGGACAAGCACCTTGAGCACATTTACTGTGCCGAAGAAATTAACATCCATCATCCAGTGAAAGGTTTCTGATGAAAGGTCTTCAAAACGACCCGGGTGAGCTACGCCGGCGGAATTGAAGACGAAATCAGGCAGGCTGTGCGTTTTAATTAGCTCGTGGAGGGTTTGTTCAAGTTCTGACTCTTTTGTGACGTCCGCCTGAACGGTGAGCACTTTTTGATCAGTGTGAATCTTTAACTGGGATATCTCAGAACAGGCATGATCCAATGCGTCTTGATGCCTTGCAAGGATGGCAACATTGCCTCCATTCAATACAATTTGTTTTGCCAGCGCAAAACCAATCCCTGTAGAACCGCCGGTGATTAGGGCGAATTTGTGGTCATATGAATTCATGGTCTATATTCTTTCAGAGTCAATGTCCGCAGGTGGCACAAGATCCACCGCTGCACCCGCCGCATCCTGAGTGAGATGATACGGATGAATGACTTTCGCCTTTGTGATAGCAAAGGGAAAGTGCGCGTTTGGTGTCGAGGGAATTACACTGTTTACAGGCAATCTCGGCATCGGCGTCCTTCATTGGGCGCATTACTTCGAATTTTGTTTGACATTGTTGGCATTGATATTCGTAGATAGGCATTTTTCACTCTTAAGTGCTTTTATGGCTGCGTAAGAAATCTCAAGGAATAGATGGCTATTCCGGTTGCCACGGCAACATTCAGAGAAGTTTTACTGCCAAGCATCGGCAGGGACAGCACCAAGTTTGAACTTTGTAATAATACGGGATCGACGCCAGAAACTTCGTTTCCCAGGATTAACAACACTGATCTTGTTGATTCGATGTGCTGTAATTCAGAGAAAAGATCCAATGAGTTATCACATGCTTCCAAAGAGCATATCAACGTATCTTTTTCTATGTTGGATATTAAATCGAGCGCATTGCGTAAATAAGTCCATGGGACGCTGAACTCGGCGCCCAAGCCGGTCTTGATAATCTTGGGATGCTCCGGTGTGGGAGTGGTGCCGCAGCAGTAAACATGCGAAATACCCGCGCCATCGGCTGTGCGGAAAATGGAACCGACGTTTAACGTGGATCGCAAATTGTCGAGCAGCAATTCCACGCGGCGGCCATTGCGGGTGCTTTGAGACGCCGGAGCTTTTTGATTGGTAAAGGGGTCACCCGACGGCAGCAACGGAGATCCGCAAAACGGGCATTTTTCTAAATTGCTAACGGAAAGATTTGAAGGGAACCTCAATTTGCATTGAGGATTTTGACATTCAAATATCTGAAAAGTGGGTTCATCCATATGATGCGCTTTCATATACTGCAGATTTTGCCTTTTTGTTTACTCCGTAAACACTTGCAAGAATGATCACCGACCCAATCACTTGAAAAATCCCAAAGCTTTCCTGAAGAAAAATGACTCCTGCCAGTATTGAAATAATTGTTGTCACGTTTGCGAAAATTGAAGTTCTGGCAACTTCGAGATAGGTCATGGCATAATTCAGCATGAAAAAAGCGCCGACGGATGATAAAGCTGACAGGTAGAAGATCGAAATCCAAAAATTAGTATTCATTAACGGGGTGACGATCAATTGCTGGAAGTTGCCCATACTTTCGACTAGTGCTATACCCACAAATGTGATGCAGCCTAAAGCAAACATAATATATGTTCTCTCAAAAGCGCTGAACTCAGATGAGAGTTTTCGGCTTAATACGTTGAACATTGAAGTAGAACACACGGCTCCAAGCAGCAAGATGAAACCGATCCAGCTGAAACTGCCGGATCCTTGTCCCAGTGTGGTCAAAAAGACACCGGCAACTGACAAGAAAATGAAGATCACCTGTGTGGGAGTGGCTTTTTCTTTCAAATAAATTGTGCCAAAAATCAGGCTGGTCACCGGTACGAGCGAAATAATGATTCCAACAAACGAAGTAGCCAATAACTTGACGCCGTAATTCTCACAAATAAAGTAAATTATCGGTTGAAGGAGTCCGAGCAGAAGCAGGGACTTGATGTTTTTTCCTTTTAGATTAATTTTGAATTTGCCGGTGAGAAGCAGGACATTGAGGATTGCAAAAGCTACGAAGAATCGCACGGCCAATAAAACAAAGGGCGTGGCAACGACCAAGGCCTGTTTCGAAAAAAGAAAACTGAACCCGAATATTGCACAACCTAAAAAGGAAAGCAGAAGCGATTGATTTTCTTTACTGTTTTTCTGCACGTTGATTACCATCCGAAAATATTAATGTGATGTTCAGAGATGTATTTGCCCTTAATCATTCAGGGCAACGTTATCAATACCATATCTGTACGCACCACGTCCACGCTGAAAGGAGAAATGCCAAGTTCGTCCAACACTTCTTCAGGACGTCCGGTTGCGCCAGGTAAGGCTGAAAGCTGCATTGTGATCATCGCGGGCTGTGCGGATGGATCAAGAGACAGTTTTAGAAGAAGAGAACGAAGATCATAAGGCTTGCCGCGGCGTTCACGCATACAATGGTCTGCTTTGTTAAGTTCTTCTATCTTCCCGGAGATATCATCGAGATCATGGGATTGATCGAGGAAAACGTTGTATGCAACAGACTCCACGATGGTCTGAAGGGGCGGACTTTTAAGAGGCACGTTGGTTAGTTCGACGATCTCGATTCCTGGCTGGACGGTCTTTACCAGCTTCTCCTGTAATTCCGCTAGAGATTCTTCCGAATCGCACCAAAAGTCAAGCAGCTCCACCTGGCTGGTAAAACCCAGCGGCAATGGACAGGCCTGGTGCATGCGCGGTTGGGGATGAAATCCCTGTGAATAGGCCAACTTGATTTGTGCGCGACGGAAAGTACGCTCCCAGATGCGGTGAAGATCAAGATTGCCGATATATTGAAGTTCTTCGCCTTTGCGGTAGTGAATGCGGACGCGCTGCATTAGAGTACCTCCGGATCTGGACAGAACCAGTGCACATCACTGGTTTGGGGCTGCTGACCTTCAAAAGCCGGAACGATGCCGCAGGAAAGGCATTGCGTACGGCAATCCGGTGTAAACCTGCCGGCCAGTGCGTTACGATATTCACGCTCAAGATAGCCACGCGAAACACCGGTGCTCAGATGGTCCCAGGGCATTACTTCATCAAGTTCACGAGTGCGGGAGGAATAGAAGTCAGTCGTCAACCCCGCGGCGTCCATGGCGTCCATCCAGACATTGAAGTTGAATTGGTCGTTCCAGGCGTCAAACTTGGCGCCATGCCGCCAGGCATCCTCGATCACGGCCCCGATACGGCGGTCGCCGCGAGATAGCACGGATTCAAGAATGGTCTCGCGTGGGTTGGACCAGGTCATTTTCATACCGGGCGCGCGCAGCTGATCTTTAAGCAGGTTCTGCTTTTCAAGCACTGATTCGATCGGCTCGAGCGTTGCCCATTGGAAGGGGGTATGTGGTTTGGGGACGAAGGTGCTGACACCGGTATGCAGGTTGGCTTTTTTACCGATCACTTTGCGGCCTTCTTTAAGTACTTCCTTGCAAAGGTCAGCGATCGCCTGTACATCTTCGATGGTTTCGGTGGGTTGACCGATCATGAAGTAGAGTTTGATGGTCGTCCACCCGCGGCTGTAGATCTGGCGGGCTGTCTCAAGCAGTTGTTCCGCCTGGATGGGTTTATTGATCAGTGCGCGCATACGATCGGTAGCAGCCTCCGGGGCAAGGGTGAATCCACCGTGACGTGCTCCACGCAGCTTTTCCATAATGTTTACAGAGAATGATTCAATACGAAGTGATGGAAGCGAGACCGAGAGGTTGCGACCGGCAAAACGGTCACTGATATCTGTGACTAATTCATCAATATGCGTGTAGTCACTAGATGATAAAGATAACAAGGCAATTTCTTCATAACCTGTATTGACCAGTGCTTCCTCAATGGAATCTACGATCTGTTTTACACTGCGTTCCCGGACCGGACGATTGACCATGCCAGCATGACAGAAACGGCATCCACGCGTACATCCGCGCATGATCTCAACGGCGATACGGTTATGCACCACGTCAATATTAGGCACAATAAAATGAGTAGGCGGATCGGGCAGGACAGGGACAATCCGTTTTGTGATCGATTTAGGTAATCCTTCTTCTAGAGGATCTATTGAATGAACCCGACCGTCAGAGTGATAGTCAACCCGGTATAAAGAGGGTACGTAGACCCCTGGAATGGCCTGAAGCTCACGAAGAAGCTGCTGCCTTGAGAGTTGTGCAGATTTGGCATTTTTGACATGGTCCAGAATCTCATTAACAACCTCTTCGCCTTCGCCAAGAACGAACGCATCAATAAATTCCGACATCGGTTCGGGGTTGAAGGCAGTATGTCCGCCGGCGATGATCAATGGATGAGTTTCATTACGTTCCGAGGAATGAATCGGGAGTCCGATCAGATCGAGAGCGTTGAGGACATTTGTATACAACGTTTCATAGGGAAGTGTAAAACCGATAAGATCAAAATCGGTCAGGGAGCGATGGGATTCAAGTGTATACAATGGAACGCCTTGTTCGCGCATGGCAGCTTCCATATCCAGCCAGGGCATGTAGGCGCGTTCACACAGGGCGTCGTTACGCTTATTGATGATCTCATACAGAATCGCGACGCCTAAATTGGGCAATCCGATATCATAAATATCCGGAAAAACAAGTGCCGTGTGAAGCGGGATATTATCCCAATCTTTGAGCACGTGATTGAGTTCACCGCCATAATATCGTCCGGGTTTGACTACGGTCGGAAGGATATACTTCAGTTTTTTGTTGATTTCAAGATGGTTCATTCCCGTTAATACTCCTTATGTTCTACGGGAGTCCATTGTAACGGATATTCGACAATTCGGGAGAATATCAGGAATATTCCATTGCGAGAAATGGAAGAAGTAAATTGAGCAATTCTTTGTGAAGAGAAAAGCTGGATACTATTCGGAAGATATCTGAAATTCTTCGATTTGAATTTCTGGAAAATTCGTTTCAATAAGAACAACTGTCTTATTAAGAAGGCGGGCATTGTGATTGGCATCGTTTGAAATAATCACAACACCAAGTAAAGAAGACTGCCAGATATCATTAAATCCGATTTCAGCGGCGGAAACATTAAATTCCTTATGCAGCCTTGAAAGAAGGGGTTGCAATAAGGATCTTTTTTGTTTCAAAGATTGACAACCTGGGAGTGTCAGCTTCATCGACAGTAGGCTTATTGAGATAGGCTGTTTTTTTTCTTGGGTGTGGCGAGGCATACCGGAAAAAGTTCCTTTCCATTTGAAAACAGAACGATATCTATTATTAGCATACTTTACAATTTTCATGTGGCAATATGATTTTTCAAATTATAGTTGTGAAAACAAAAAATAATGATAGACTTAAACACAGAGCAAAGTCTCCTTATTGGAAAAGACACAATTACAAATATTCATTCGGGTGGGTTTTTTCTTTTAATTCATAACAGACAAGGGACTGTTGATGATCAATCAACAAAAGGAAAAGTCACAATATAAAAAAGAAGGATCCGAGAAAAAACTGCGTCTATTTGATAGTGGCAATGGAAATCGGGTAAAAGAGCAGTTACGGATTTTTTCGAACGTTGTAGAAAAGAATCCAGCATCAGTCTTAATAACCGATGCTATGGGAAATATTGAATATGTAAATCCAAAATTCAGTGAAAAAACTGGATACTCTTTGGATGACTTGATCGGGAAGAATCCACGTATTTTAAAATCTGGTCGTATTTCCAATGAAGAGTATGAAGTTTTGTGGAAAACGATCACTTCAGGTTCTTCATGGCATGGAAAATTTTGCAATCGAAAGAAGAATGGTGAATTATATTGGGAAAATACCACTATTTCCCCTGTTTTTGCTGAATCCGGAAGTATTTCACACTATATTGCCATTCAAGAAGAAACAGCACAACGTGAAAAGGCAGAAGAAGCCCTGGATCAGGAACGGCGATTGTTACGGACCGTTATTGATAATATTCCGGATCAAATTTTTGCACATGACCTTGATTGTAAATTCATTTTAAACAATCTGAGTGATGCACATGTGATTGGAGTTGAAGATCCGGCGGAACTAATCGGTAAAAGTGATATGGATTATTATCCACCGGAATTGGCATTGGGTTATCAGGCAAATGATCGTGAAGTCATGGAATCTGATAGACCGATGAGCGTCGAGGATGAACAAAGTATTACACGTGATGGAAAAAAACGTTGGGTAAGTGTGATCAAAGTTCCTTTCCATGACAGTAAAGGCAAAGTGATCGGTTTAGTGGGGGTAGCGCGTGACGTAACGCAGCGCAAATTGGCTGAAGATGAATCTTATAAGTCAAGACAGATGCTGCAGCTTGTTGTCGATAATATCCCCATGCTGGCATTTTGGAAAGACAGCGACCTTGTATATCAGGGATGCAATCAGGATTTTGCAAGTGAAATGGGGCTTGGTTCACCTGATGAGATCGTTGGCAAAACTGACTTTGACCTGTTATGGAAAAAGGAAGCCGAACAAATAAGAGAAGATGATCTTCTAATCCTTAGATCGGACCTTCCTAAACTTGCATTTGAGCAATCAAAAAAACAACCTGATGGCAGTACAATCTGGACTAATACAAATAAGATTCCGCTGCATGACCGGGATGGAAAAGTGATTGGATTACTCGTTACCTCTGAAAATATAACCGAACGTAGATTAGCGGAACAGGAAATTGAAATTGCGAACGAGAAATTGATCTCATGGGTGAATGATCTTGAAATACGCAACCAGGAAGCCAATCTCGTTCGACAAATGGGCGATTTGCTGCAAGTCAGCAACGAGCGGGAAGAATATTTCACGATCATCAAAGAATACATCCCACAGCTTTTCCCGAATACAACCGGTGCGTTATATATCCTCAATAATTCACAGTCATCTGCCAAAGCAATGACGGTTTGGGGTGATGACCTTCAAAGCGAGTACTCATTTGCCACTAATGAATGCTGGGCGATACGGCGAAACCAGTTCTATCAGGGCAACTCTTCAAAACCCGGATTGACCTGCAAGCACATGAAGAAACCGTATATTGGACGGTATTTTGAGATTCCGATGATGGCGTCTGGAGAAATGATCGGCGTTTTGCATATTGAAGATAAAAATGAAATCCTTGAGTTGGAAAAAGTTCAGGATCTTGCGCATACAGTGGCAGACCATCTTTCGCTTTCATTATCCAACCTGAAGCTGCGTGAAACCCTGCGTTCACAGTCAATCCGTGATGCGCTGACAGGCTTGTTCAACCGCAGATATATGGAAGAGTCTCTTTCACGTGAAATTCCGAGAGCAATGCGGAAAAACTCTCCTGTTGGCATTATTATGCTGGACATAGACCATTTCAAAGATTTCAATGACACGAACGGGCATGAAGCCGGGGACGTAGTTTTACGTGAGATCGGCGCATTGCTGCCGGGCTACATCCGCGATGAGGATATTCCATGCCGCTATGGCGGTGAGGAATTCATCCTGATCCTCCCGGAAGCAAACCTGGAGGTAACAGTACAACGTGCTGAAAAGATTAGAGAAGCCATTAAGTCGATGCGTGTTGAATATCGCCGACAGCCATTAGGAGTGGTAACCATTTCGCTTGGCGTCTCTTTGTTCCCGGAGCACAGTTCAACGGTTGATGGAATCCTGAAGAAAGCTGACGAGGCACTTTATAAAGCCAAACATAACGGCAGGGATCGTGTAGAAGTGGCTTCTTAGAAAACCAATTGGATTTTGTCGATAATAAAACAGGAATTTGAATTATGATTCAGTTTGTCAACTGTTGGTGGTTGACAGTTGAGTCATTTTTAATTAAAAAGATCAAATATTTTCAAGCAAATATGAGTAAATCAGGTGTTTTATAGTGTTATCGAAATCTGAACAACTACAAAGGGCGATTGATCTTCTTAATTCTCTTGTGGATTACAGCCACATCCCAAACCTGACTTATTCTACGGATAAGTTTGATTTACAGCGGGTGCGAGATCTGTTGACGTTGATGCAGAATCCTCAGTCTCGCTATCCGATTATCCATTTGGCTGGCACAAAGGGGAAAGGCTCAACGGCAGTAATGATCGCAGCTGGCTTGCAGGAAGCCGGATATCGCACCGGATTGTTTACTTCACCATATCTATTTAATTTTTGTGAACAAATACAAGTGAATCGGGAACCGATTTCCTCTGATGAGTTGATCAAACAAGTTGAAAACCTTGTTCCATTCCTGAAACAAGTATCCGGCATTACAACATTTGAAGCTGTTACTGCTACTGCCTTTCAGTATTTTCTTGATAATGATGTTGAGATTGCAGTTGTTGAAACAGGCATGGGCGGGCTTACCGATGCGACTAACATCGTTGATCCATTAATCTCGGTGATCACGTCCATCTCTCTGGATCATACGGGCACGTTGGGGCAATCCTTGGAATCCATTGCACGGCATAAAGCGGGAATACTAAAGACAGGAAGACCGGCTGTGATCGCGAAACAAGGTTTTCCTCAAGCCGTGAAAATTATAAAGAGCACTGCTGCAGAATTGGATGTTGAAATCATTCAGGTTGATGATGCAGTTGAAGTTACTGAAATCTCTCATTCGTTTGAAAGACAATCTTTTCTGGCTAAATTCAATAGTATTGAACAGAGCCAATGGAACGGGCAGTACGAGCTTTCCTTGTTAGGGAGGCATCAATTGGATAATGCCGCAACGGCATTGGTGGTCTTGAATGAATTATCAAGCATGGGATTTTCAATTTCACCAGAGCAAGTTCAAAACGGATTTAGGAATGTGATTTGGCCTTGTCGTTTTGAAATCGTCAGCAACGATCCACTGATCGTGTTGGATGGCGCCCATAACGTTGACAGCACATCCAGACTGATCGAAACGTTCAATGAATATCTGTCCGGACGGAAAGTTATTCTCATATTTGGGGTTTCTGTTGATAAAGACATTGCCGGAATAATGGAGCTGCTCCTGCCAAAGGTTGATCGGGTTATTTTTGCCAAAAGCGAACATCCACGGGCTGCAGACCATGCTATGCTGGTAGAATTAGGGCAACGGAACGAAACTCCGCAGGAGAGCGCTCAAAACGTTGCAGCGGCAATAAAGAGGGCTATTGAGCTGGCGGATGAAAAAACCGTAATCCTGATTACAGGCAGTTTGTTTATCGCTGCAGATGCTCGAAAACATATATTAAAAATATTAGACAGGACTTCTTCATGAAAGACGATTGGAAGAAAAGAATAGACAATCCGGAAGAATTTACCACGGCGCTTTATCAGCGCACGGATGAACTATATCAAGTGAATGACGCAACACCTGATGAAAACGGCATGATCCTTTGTCCGGCTTTGATCATGCGGGATATTGTCGTTTTCCCACGCATGGTATCTCCCATTTTCATTGCTCCCGGGCAAAACATGGAAGCCATTTCCTTCGTTCAAAAGAACGGCGGCACGATGGTGGCTTTGATGCTCAAAGACAGCGAAATTGAGAATCCAGGCAGCGGCGATTTTATGGAAGTTGGCGTTGAAGTTGCTGTTGGTCGATTGCTGTCGCTGCAAGATGGAAACGCGTCGGCATTGGTACAGGGCAGACGCCGCATCAAGATCGTTGAGATCATTAATAACGAACCCTTTCAATGGGTACGCGGGTTTGTGATCAATGAGAGCCCGATCGCGGACAGGCAGATCGAGGCGCTCATGCGCACCTCTAGGGACTTGTTTGAAAAATGTGTTCAACTTGATCGAAGCCTTCCGGACGAAGCGCATTTGTTCTCGATAAATATCTCTGAACCCGGCTGGCTGGCGGATATGATCGCGACGGCCATCTCTCTGCCGTTTGAAGAGAGGTTGGAGCTTCTTACTATCATGGAGCCCAGAGAACGATTGAAAAAGGTAAACTGGCTGCTGGCACAAGAATTGGATGTGTTGCAGCTTGAAGACGAGATCCAGACCCGAGTGCAAAGTGAGGTAGACCGATCGCAAAGAGAGTTCTATCTGCGTGAACAATTGCGTGCAATACAAAACGAACTTGGTGAAGGGGATGTTTGGACGCGAGAGATCACCGAAATGCGTGCCAAGTTTGAACAGAAAAAGATGCCCGAAGAAGCCAAGGCCACTGCTGACAAGGAAATCGAGCGCATGACGCAAATGCCTCCCATGTCACCAGAAGTCGGCATCATCCGTACTTATTTGGATTGGCTTCTGGATTTGCCCTGGCAAGAGTCTACAGACGACAATCTCGACGTTCGCCATGCCGCCAAGGGATTGGATGATCATCATTACGGACTTGGCAAGGCAAAAGACCGCATCCTTGAATATATCGCGGTAAAGAGTCTGAAACCGAAAAAAGAACGACAGCCGATCTTATGTTTTGTCGGACCTCCAGGTACCGGCAAGACCTCGTTAGGACAATCCATTGCCGACGCGCTGGGACGGAAATTCGTACGTCTATCGTTGGGCGGTGTGCGGGATGAAGCGGAAATCCGCGGTCACCGCAGAACTTACATCGGGGCGATGCCGGGTCGAATTTTACAGACAATGAAACGTGCAGGTTCGAACAATCCACTCTTCATGCTGGATGAGATCGATAAACTGGGTTCAGATTTCAGAGGAGACCCGTCTTCTGCGTTGTTGGAAGTATTGGACCCTGAGCAAAATTTTTCGTTCTCAGATCATTATCTGGAACTCCCCTTTGACCTTTCAAAAGTGATGTTCATTACCACCGCAAACAGTCTGGGTTCCATTCCTCCGGCTTTGTTGGACAGGATGGAGATACTGGAATTTCCTGGTTATATCGAAGAAGAGAAACTGGAAATTGCCAAACGTTTCTTGATTCCGCGGCAGTTGGAAGAAAGCGGACTGGAAGAATCTGAGTTGGAATTTGAAGATGAAGCCATTAAGAAGATCATCCGTGAATATACATATGAAGCGGGTGTGCGCGGATTGGAACGCGAGATCGGCCGTATTTGCCGCAAGGAAGCAAGGCTGAAATCGGAAAAGAAGAAAATGGTCAAGGACCTTTCGATCAAGAGACTTGAAAAATTCCTTGGCCCGCCGCAATTCTTCATGACGGAAGCCGAAAGACAGGATGAAACCGGTGTGGCGACGGCCGTAGCGTGGACGGAAAACGGCGGCGAGATCATGCCGGTGGAAGTGTTGATCATGGAAGGCAAGGGAAACCTTCAGGTTACCGGACAGATCGGCGATGTGATGATGGAATCTGCCCAGGCCGCACTCTCTTATCTGAAATCACGTTCCGCTGATTTTGACATCGAACCTGAAATCTATGAAAGTCTGGATATTCATATCCACATTCCCGAGGGAGCCATTCCCAAGGACGGGCCATCTGCCGGGATTACCCTGGCCACTGCGCTTGTCTCGGCATTTTCAGAGCGCAAGGTTCGCAAGGAAGTCTGCATGACAGGCGAGATCACTTTAAGAGGCAACGTTTTGCCTATAGGCGGCGTTCGGGAAAAAATCTTGGCGGCGCACCGCGCAGGTTTAAAAGTAATTATGCTGCCGGATAAGAACAAAAAGGATCTGGTTGAGGTTCCGAAAAAAGTTTTGGAAGACCTGAAGGTAATCTTTGTACGGCACATGGACGATGTGCTGAAAGTTGCATTACATGAAGATGAAGTAAAAGAAAATCGTACCTTAAAAAAGGTACAGAATATTATTCAAAAACAACGTGAAGAAGACCAAAAAGACGATTCAAAAAAGAGATAAAGGCCGAATAATTTATAAAAAAATCCTGCAAACTACATTGCAGGATTTTTATTTTCTGTAACAACAGGTGTTGGTGAAGATGTTGGCATTTTCTTTTTTTCAGTCTGCAAGGCGATTATGCCGTTTTTGACTTGGTTCAGGCTTTTTTCAAGTTCAGATTGAAGCGCCAGCAAGGTCTGTACCACGTATTCATCTGCGTCATGGCGGGTCTGATCACTTTCCAAACGGGCCTGGGCAATGATTTGTTCAGCCTTAACCTGGGCTGCCAGGGTGGTTGGGTCTTTGTCAACAAGTTTTTCGCTTTTTTCACGAGCCAGGGCAATGGTGCGGTTGGATTCTTCCTGGGCTTGAGCCAATACGCGATCTCTCTGAGAAAGCAACTGCTGCGCTTTTTTTATTTCATCAGGGATTGTGATCCGCATTTGGTCGATTAGATCAAGCAAACGATCTTCATCCACGATGACGCTGCGGGTGAACCAGATTGGCTTGCTTTCGTTAAATAATTCTTCCAGGCGATCAACCAGATGCAAGATATCCATTCAGACACTCCTTACTTATTATATCCAAAACTCATGATATCTGTTGCAATTTATGGGCCAGTATTTCAGTCCCGCAGCGTATGACCGGGGACGATTTGGTTGTTTTCCCCCAGGTCATTTAGTTTTTTTTTCAACATTTGCTCAACGATGGGAGGAACCATCGTTGATATATCTCCGTCAAGTGCGGCAATTTCTCGTACAGTTGAAGAGGACAGGAAGGTATGTTCCTCGCTGGTTATCAATGCAAGCATTTCCACATTTGGAGTAAGGCGGTGGTTCGCCAAGGCCATACGGAATTCGTATTCGAAATCTGAAAAGACTCTCAAACCTCTGATCATAACCTTCGCGCCGATACTTTCACAGAAAGTGACGGTTAATCCGCTATAACCACACACGTTTATTTTTGGATTGTCTGAAAAAACACTCTTTACTAAATTAATTCTCTCTTCAGGTGTGAATAAGAAGTTTTTCAGGGGTTTGTCATAGACAGCAATCACTAATTCATCAACCAGGTTTGCAGCACGTCTGGCAATATCAATATGACCATTATGGATCGGATCAAATGATCCTGGGAATACGGCTTTTAGCATGTTCTCCTAACTCATATCACTGTTTTCAGAATGCCAGAATTCACTGACCTTGGATAATAATAATGCATTTTCTGGTTTTGTGAGTTGAGGATCTTCTGAGAACAGTTCTTCGGCAATGCTTCGCGCTTTTTCGATAAGGCGAATATCTGTGATGTGTGCCATGCGCAGGTCCGAAAACCCGGACTGTCGGTAGCCAATAAAGTCGCCTGGTCCACGTTGTTGAAGGTCTTTTTCTGCCAGCACAAAGCCGTCATTGGTTTCGGTCATTACTTTCAGACGTTCATTTTCAAGGGCATCTTCTGTATCAGGCAGCAAGAGGCAGGTTGCTTTTTCATCGCCGCGACCGACACGACCGCGTAATTGATGTAACTGCGCCAGACCAAAGCGATTAGCGCCTTCGATCATCATCACGGATGCGTTTGGAATATCCACGCCGACCTCGATTACAGTTGTCGAAACCAGGATTTGAAAATCCTTATCGCGGAAGGATTTCATCACGTTTTCTTTTTCATCAGGCGACATGCGTCCGTGCAGTAAACCGACTTTGAATTCAGGAAAGACTTCTTTTTGAAGGATCTTTTGATCTTCGACAGCCGACTTGACCTCGTCATTATCTCCCTGTTCGATGAGAGGATAGACGATAAAAGCCTGGAGTCCTTTGGCTATATTGGAACGAACCAGTTGATAGGCACGTTCACGCTCCAAAGGATTAAGCACGTACGTATCGACAGGTTTTCTGCCTGCAGGCATTTCATCCATAATGGAAAGTTCAAGATCGCCATAAAGCGTCAAGGCCAGTGAGCGAGGAATTGGAGTGGCAGTCATTACCAGCAGATGAGGGTTGCTTCCTTTTTTTCTCAGCGCTGCTCTTTGGGCGACACCAAATCGATGCTGTTCGTCAATGATCGCGAGTTGCAGATTCTTGAATTGGACTGGATCCTCAATAAGGGCATGCGTGCCGATGATCAGTTTTACGGTCCCGTCTAGCAAACCTTGTTTTATTTCTTCACGATCCTTGGCAGAAGTGTCACCTGTCAATAAACGAATTTCTTCTTTAGCAAGAGGCAACTTTGGATCAGTCTCACTGCCAAGGAATTTGTGCATCGAACGGAAATGTTGTTCCGCCAGGATGCTGGTGGGTGCCATGATGGCTGCCTGGGCGTCATTTTGGATAATAATGGCAGCGGCCAGAGCCGCAATAATTGTCTTGCCTGAACCAACATCGCCTTGAAGCAAGCGATTCATCGGAGAGCCGCTTGAAAGGTCTTTTTGGATCTCAGCCACGGCTTTCTTTTGCGCGTTGGTTAATTGAAAAGGCAGTACGGATATCAGTTCGTTAAGCTTTTCTTCAGACAATTCAAATTTACTGGCTGTCTGTTTGGTCCAATTTGATTTTTGTTGTAACACGCCAAGTTGAAGGAGGAATATTTCGTCGAATCCCAGCCTTCGTTGGGCAGAAGAGAGGGATGGATAATCTTTAGGGTAGTGGATCTGGTTTATTGCTGTCGAGAGGTCCACCAAACTGGCCTTTATGCGGATCGACTCCGGCAAAAAATCACTGACGCGATTGGCATAGAAATTCACAGCTTCATTTACCGCACTGCGGACGATCTTTTGAGACAAACCTGAAGTCAGAGGGTATACAGGAATAATTCCGTTGGTATTGAGGTGGTTTTGATCGAGTTCTTCAAAACTGGGATCATTCATCTGTTTCCGGCCAAGGTACATTTCGACCTTACCGGAAATCACCAGCTGCTTGCCATGTTGAAATTGGGTGGCAAAATTTTGCGCGTATTTTGAACCTCTAAAGAATGCAAGGCGCAGAAATCCGGTTCCATCACTGACAACGACTTCTATGCGTGTAAGTTCACGATTACGGACTTTGGTGACAAGTGAGCTTTGAACCGTGGCAATAATTGTCAGTACATCACCATATTCGAGTCTGTTGATGGGTTTTAAAGTGGAATAATCATCATAGCGACGTGGGAAAAAGTATAGCAATTCACCGATGGTATTTACGCCAAGGTTCTTGAAATCAGCTGCGCGGCTGACTCCGATTTTGTTGAGTAGATTCAGTGGGGCTTGAAGACCGGCATTTGATCTGTCGGAATCAGATCTCTTTACGGATGAAGATTTTGACTGATTGTAATTTGATGCCGGTATTGAGCCTTGAGAGTGAACCTGTAGAGCTTGGGTGGCAGCGGGAGCAACAGATTGGTCTTTCTCAATTTCAGCCAACAAATTCTTGATCAGTATTTCACGGTTCTCTTTGGAAGATTGGCTGTATTGTGAGAAGGCTGTCTCGACGGCGCTGCATATGGATTCTGAAACATTTTCTTTGGCCAAATCTGGTTTCAAGGCCGGTAGAAATTTTTCAAGTCCTCCGATAATGGCGCGATTGGCATAATTATTTTGTATCTCCAGCTGGAGAATTTTCCGAATTTTCTCTAGGCAATTAAACATGCAATAATTTTACACTAAAGAAAAAAATCAAATTAAAAACTGCTATTTAATATCTTCAATTACAACCATTCCAAATCCTCTGGGACCTATGAGAGAGGCCAGGTAATTGTTGTGAGGGTGTTCGGTGTATAAAGTATCAGGATAATTCTCTTCAAGATATTGTTTAACCAGTTTGGATTCATGCAATGACGGTGGAGTGCATTGTAGAAAAGAAACCTGAAGGAGGTCTTCAAATTCATCAATGTACTCAAGAAAGTACTCTATTACATTATGGAGGTTCTTTATTTTATCGATGGAATTGAATTTTCCATCTTCAAGACTGAAAATGGGGAAAAGCGATAACATTTCACCGACGATACTTTGTCCTGCATCCAGATAACCGGCAGTGTGAAGATATGACAGACCGGGAGCACACAGAAGCGTATATACATGAGGAATCTGTTCACGAAGATTTTGCTCGATCAGGTTCCCATCAAGGTTGGCTGAAATTTGTTCAATGGCGGATTGAACAAGGTAACCCTGTCCGATGGAAACGGATTGGCTGTCGATCAAATGAACGACGGCCCTTCCGCGGATTTTCTCCAGGAGATCGGTGATTGTTTGGAAGATCGGATTGATATTGGCGGAGTGCAGGATTATGTAGACGTCGTCAAAATTCTTGACGCTGTTCTCAATTATTTCACGAATTTCGTCCAATTCAGGAATTTGAATGATGGATTTTTGTTTAAGACCCAAATACTTGGGAAACTCCTGGTTGATGCTCTTTTTTTGTTCTTTTGTGTGAGCATAAGAATACTCCGTTTTAATATCAATAAAACGGAGGCAAATGTTATCTGGAAAATTGATCCTGGAAAACTGGGCGGCATTGTCAGTGATGATGCAGCTTTGTGACATTATTTTTACTCAAGTGAAATGATTAGATGATAGTGTGGCTGTCCGCCTTCATGGATTTCTATTTCATGGTCTGGATAGAGCTCTGAAAGATGCTGACTGACTACGTCAACTTCATCACGTTCGATGTTTTCCCCGTAAAAGAGGGTGATCCTCTCACGTGCGGTCATGTCGGCTTTTTCAAGTAATAATGAGCAAGCCTCGTCAACTGAATTTCCTGACACTAGCAATTTGCCGTTGAGCAGGCCAATGAATTTCCCGTTTTTCACTTCGACGCCATTAATTTCCACAGAACGCGTGGCAGTCGTTATTTCACAAGTATCAACTTCAGTGAGTGCGTTTACCATTTCTTTTGCAATTTCATCTGCATCACCCTCGGGATCAAGTCTTAACATGGCCGAGAGACCTTGCGGAATACTGGTTGACGGTACGACGTGAACGTTTTTGACGCTCAATGATTTCGCAGTGTTAGCAGCAAGAACAATATTCTTGTTATTGGGCAGAATAATCACATTGTTTGTTGGAAGGTCTTCAAATGCTTTCAAGATCTGTTCAGTACTGGGATTCATGGTCTGACCGCCTTCAATGATAGCGGCAACACCAAGGCTGGCCAGAATTCGAGAAATACCCTTACCTGGTGAAACGGCTACAACGGCGATATCGCCTTCGTGAAATTCAGCCAGTTGATATCCCTGTTCAGAATCTTGTTTACCAGACATCTGGAGCTTGAGGTTCTCCATACTGATCTTTGACCACGTGCCCAGCGTGGCAATATATTTCAAAGGTTCATTGGTCTTTTCATCCTCAACGTGGATGTGCATGCGATACATGCCATCTCCTTCGCCAACCTGAATTGAAGTACCAATCTCAGATAGCCTCTGATAAAAGATTTCAAGGTCCAGGGGTTCCTTGGTTGAAAAATCGATCACAACCTCAACATCTTGACCTTCTTCAATATCTTCCATAGTGTCGGTGAGATCCATGTTCGCGAGTGGTTGAACCATTACGGCTGAAGCTTCCAACGAACTACCCTGGATATAGCGCAGCATGCCTTCAAGGATAAAGAAAAGGCCTTTTCCACCTGAATCAACAACGCCAGCAGTTTTCAAAATAGGCAACAATTCAGGGGTAAATTTTACAGATTCATCCGCTGCATTTACTGCGGTTCTAATCAGTTCCTGCAGATCCTGAGATTTTAAAGCCGCATTTTCTACTGCAATGGAGACATCCTTGATCACGGTCAGGATGGTCCCTTCAACCGGCCGAACAACACCTTTATAGGCAGTATTGCGGCTTTCGTTTAGTGCGCGTACCAGAATCTCCGCGTCCATTTCGGGTAGGGTATCGAGGGCGCGTGCAAATCCACGCCATATTTGTGAAAGGATCACGCCTGAATTTCCACGGGCACCCATAAGAGCCCCCTGGGCGATATCCTTGGCCATTTTTCCAATATTACTTTCATTCGAATTGGCGATTTCATTGTAAGCAGCTTGCATCGTTAGCAACATGTTTGTACCTGTGTCGCCATCCGGTACCGGGAAAACGTTAAGAGAATTAACAAGCTGTTGATTTGCTTTTAACCATAAAAGGGATGCTTCGAGAAGTCTTTTTAATTTTTGACCGTCAATTGATTTAATAGAGGTTTTTGAATCCGTCACTGTTTCTCTCGTTTCCAAAGGTATATTCGTCATAATCATCAAAAATAGTGGATTTTTTAATCTGTATTACTAATGCGCAATCCACGTACGTGGATGTTTACGCTGTTAACTGATAAGCCGGTAGTGTTTTCAATCTGATACTTTACGATCTCGGAAACGCTTGAAGCCACGGATTTAATTCGTGTGCCATATTCAACGATGACATACATGTCTATATCGAGAACAAGATCAGAAAAAGAAACCTCAACTCCCATGATCGGTTCCTTTACCAGAACATGTGACAAACTGTCGGCCAGGTTCTTGGCTGCCAGTCCGACAATTCCATAAGAAGTTAAAGCTGATTGGCTGGCAATTGAAGCAATTGCCCGGTGAGAAATGTAAATGCTGCCAAGCGTATTATCTGCAGTAGTCATGTTATTATCCTTGTGTTTATAACATCATTTCTTGAAAAAAGATACGGTTTGTGATAAAATCTACACCTGTTGTTATCGTAATCAATTGTACCCAAAAAGGCAAGATGTACGGAAAGGGATTGAAATGGCGAAGTGCGAAAAATGTGGAAAGACAACTGTTTTTGGTCATAATCGCAGTTTTTCTCAACGAGCGACCAACAGGGTTTTTAAACCAAACCTGCAGAAAGTAACGGTTGTTGAAAATGGTCGACCCGTTCAAAAATTGCTTTGTGCCAAATGCATTCGAACAATGGTAAAAAGCAATTAAATAAAAGTTTTATGAAGGATAAAATTGCGGGTTTCCCGCAATTTTTATTTTAAGGAAGCAGTTTCCGTAATGATGCAACACCGGCTGCGATACCATCAGAATAGTGGAAGATGGCTGATGCGGAAACAAAAGCATTTGCTCCGGCATCTCTGACAGATGCAATGGTTTCCGGGTTGATTCCACCGTCCACTTCAATGATCACGGGATTTTTTATTTTTTGGACCATTGCGTGAACTTCCTTGACTTTGGATACTGTTTCAGGCATGAACTTTTGACCTGAATATCCGGGGTTTACCGTCATGACAAGGATAAGATCGGCATATTCAAGCAAAGGTTCCAATACCGCGGCAGGAGTGGCCGGGTTTATGGCTATACCTGCTCGGCAGCCGCTTGAACGGATCTCGGACAGTGTATCAATAACGGCAGGATTATTTTCAGGATGGATGGTGATATTTCCGGCGCCAGCTTGAACAAAAGCTTTTACAAGTGTTTCGGGTTTTTCAACCATTAAGTGACAATCCAGCGGTAGTGAGGTCATTTTGTGACAAGCCTCGACAATAAAAGGCCCCATTGTCAGATTGGGTACGAAATGTCCATCCATGACGTCGATATGGATCCAATCCACGCCTGCTTTTTCACAGGCTGAAATTTCATTATTAAGACATGCAAAATTAGCTGAAAGTATTGATGCTGAGAGTATAGATTTCATCGTTAATTAGTTTCCAAATAAGGGTTTTAAAGAGAACCAGATAAATAGCCAAAAAGGCAGCAATCCGCCAACAAGAAGAAGGCAAAGAAGTTCCAATCCGATCATTTGCCAGTCGACAGAAGAATTTTTTCCCGGATTAAAATCTTCATAAGTAATACTTGGAGGATTGTTTTTAACCATTAATACAGGCGGTTTTTCAGGAGCATTGTTCTTGTCGGAGGTCTGGCTCGAATACTTATCAAGGATAATGGCTAAAACGCTTCCAAGTTGGTCTGCGGTTCTAAAACGCGCAGCAGGTTCTTTTGACAAACAACGCAGGATTACCTGCTCTAATTCAGACGGACAATCGGGGTTGAGTTCTCGTGGAGGCGTTGGCAGTTCTGATTGATGTAATTGGATTAATTCATCGGTGCTCCTGGCTTTGAAGGGTAGTCTACCGGTGAACATTTCATACAATACTACACCCAATGAATAGACATCTGAGGCTGGAGAAGGTTGTTCACCTAATGCTTGTTCAGGTGATAAATACTGCGGTGAACCCCAGACAATATCCGCTTTATTATCATCATTGATGGAGGAAAGAGCGCGGGCAATGCCAAAGTCAGTAAGTTTTAATCGACGGTCGTCTGAAACGATCATATTTTGTGGTTTTACATCGCAATGAACAATGCCTGCCCGATGAGCATAACCGAGCGCATTGCAGGCCTGAATGATCAGTGGAATCCCTTCCGTGACGGAATAGACTCCTTTTTCCTTGATACGGAATTTCAGGTCTTTTCCTGGCATGAACTCCATGACGATGTATATACCTTTTGGATCGATTCCAAAATCATGCACGGTCACGATATTTGGGTGTGCAAGATTGGCCGCGGATTTAGCTTCCTGTCTGAATCTGTCGCGGAATCCCTGGAGTTCTGAAAAATCTTGGCGGAGAAGTTTTATCGCCACAGGTCTTTCAAGCATTTGGTCGTAGGCTTCATAAACCAAAGCCATTCCACCCTTGCCGACCTGATGGATCAGTCGATACCGATTGCCTAAAAATTGAATTGGAGCATCCTCTTCAATCATATATTGGGATTATAACATAGCGAGGTTTTTTCCCAATCGGTTATAATTTGAACTTATGAAAAATATTTTTATTTATCTTAAGAATCATCCTCTTTACATACTATTACTTGCATTCCCAATTGCGGTGATCGCTGAAATGAACGGCTGGGAACCGATTTGGGTGTTTGTTCTTTCGGCTGCCGGAGTAATCCCGCTGGCAGGATTGATCGGTGAAGCAACAGAAAGTCTGGCTTCTCATACAGGTCCCAAGATCGGCGGATTGATCAACGCAACGCTGGGGAACGCCGCGGAATTGATCATCACATTATTTGCCATCAAACGCGGTCTGCTTGAACTGGTAAAAGCCTCCATTACAGGCTCGATCATCGGAAACCTGTTATTTGTACTTGGTTTGTCCATCGTTGTTGGCGGTGTGAAAAACGGAATCCAACGTTTTGATCGCAGACACACCAGCAACAATTCCATCCTGCTTACGATCTCGCTGGTTGGTTTGGCAATTCCTTCCTTGTTCAGTCATTCCACCGCAAGCGGATTGTCTCAAAAGGTGGAAGTGCTGAGTTTATCTGTTGCCGGCGTAATGATTTTCTTGTATGTTCTGGGAATGCTCTTTTCACTTAAGGCTCCAGTAAAAGAGGGCATCGGAATCCCATCTGAAAAAGAAGTTGAAGAAAAACCAGCCTGGGGAATCTGGCACTCGATCATCGTCCTGTCTGCGGCAACGGGCGGAGTTGTGTGGTTGAGCGAGCTGCTGGTGGGCAGTATCGAAGCTGTTGTTGAAGGTTCGGGTATTTCAGAGTTCTTTCTGGGTATCATCCTTGTCCCGGTTATCGGAAATATTGCCGAACATCTGGTGGCCGTAAAAATGGCCTCTAAGAACAAGATGGAACTCAGTATGGAAATTGCAGTTTCTTCAAGTCTGCAAATCGCACTGTTTGTGGCGCCGGTATTGGTCTTTATTAGTTTATTAATGGGAAATCCATTGACGCTGGTTTTTAACCCCTTTGAACTGGCTGCTCTTGGGGCTGCGGTTGTTATTTGTTATTTTGTTGCTGCAGATGGAGAATCAAACTGGCTGGAAGGAGCGGCTTTGTTGGCCGTCTATCTCATCTTTGCTCTGGCCTTTTTTATTTTCCCGGTATGATGAGAGCTGGATGAAATGAAAACCGCAAAAGAAAGAATCTTCTGGATTGCAGTCATGGTTTTTCTTCTCTGCGGTATCTATACATTTCTGACCATAAACGGACTTTCTTATCAGCAATCCCAAACCTACACACCGCAAGCAAATATCACAATGGTTCCGGTTGACGCCGTCCCAACCATAGATTTCGCATTATTGACCTCGCCAACACCGACATTTACTCCTGATCCGGCGATGGAAGGTCAGAGCAATATACGGACGGGGCTATACGTGCAGATCACGGGCACCGGTGAATCAGGATTAAATATCCGTACCGCTCCGGGTATCAATTCCGAAGCACATATCCTGGCGATTGAATCCGAAGTGTTCCAGGTGATCGGAGGTCCTGTTGAATCGGACGGCTATGTCTGGTGGCAGTTAGCGGCTCCGTACAATGAGAGCCGGCAAGGGTGGGCTGCGGAGAATTATTTACACATCATCGCTCCATAAATATTGAAAATTAGTGCGATGGCATGATAATGAATTTCATTGCTCATCAAGGTCAACATAGTTTGCACTGTCAACCAAGCAAGTTTATAATTTATTGAGCAGCAGATAATCGTGCCTGGCTTGGAGAATAAACTGGAGACAAAACCCGTTACTCATTCATTCGGAAACGAACCCGGTGGGAGTCTTCAACTTGCCTCGGGGGTGATTTTGTCCAACCGCTATCAAATCCAGGATGTCATCGGGATTGGTGGTATGGGTTCTGTTTACAGGGCGCGCGATCTGCATTTCCCCAACGTAGTAAAACTGGTTGCTGTAAAAGAGATGATCAACAAGGCTCCTGACCCTGAGGTTCGAGAGTCTGTTATACGAAACTTTGAAAGAGAAGCCAATATTCTGGTGACTCTTAATCATCCGGCTATTCCCAAGATTTTTGATTTTTTCAGCTATGAAGAACGTTCCTATCTTGTGCTAGAGTTGGTCAACGGAAAAGACCTCGAAGCTATTTTGCGAGGTTCGGTTGAGCCGATCAAAGAGGAACAGGCAATTCTTTGGGCAATTGAGATTTGCGATGTGTTGGATTATCTTCACACACACAAACCGGAGCCGATCATTTTCAGGGACATCAAGCCGCAAAACCTGATGGTGAATCAACAGAACCATATTGTGATCGTTGACTTTGGAATAGCAAAAATATTCACCTCCGCGAAGAAGGGCACGATGATCGGCACGGAAGGATATTCTCCTCCTGAACAATATCGCGGTGAAGCATCTTTCCAGACAGATATTTATGCATTGGGAGCCACTTTACACCATTTACTGACACGAAGAGATCCCAGGCTGGAAGCGCCTTTTTCCTTTTCAGATCGACCGATCCGTAAGACGAATCCGGCAGTGTCGGAGGAACTTGAATCGATCATCGATACTTGTTTGAATTACAAACCGGAAGACCGTTATAAGGACGTAAAAACACTGCGTAGTGTTTTGGTCAGTTTGGCAAAGAAAACAGGCACACTTTCAAAAGGCTCAACGATTTCGCTTGTAACCAGCGATCAAACAGTAAAACCTGTTTGGGCTTTTAAATGCGAAGATGAGATCAGGGGATCCGCATCCATCAATGGCGATCTTGTTTACGTTGGCACTTATGATAATAATCTTTACGCACTGGATGCTGCAAAAGGCCAATTCCAATGGAAGTATGCCACTGAAGGAGCGATTGTCTCAAAACCTTTGGTGTTAAGTAACACACTTTATTTTGGCAGTGAAGACGGCAACATGTATGCCATTAACGCGAAAACCGGAAAAAAAATATGGAACTTCCAAACGGAAGGTCCAATAAGAGGTTCTGCCAGGAACGCGGAAGGTCATCTTTTCTTTGGCTCGGACGATGGTAACTTGTATGCGATTGAGCTTTCATCGACGCGAAAAAGTTGGGCACTACACACTGAAGGTGCCATTCGATCCACCCCGTTCGTCGTGGGAGATCTGATCTATTTTGGCACCGAGTCTAACGAATTCATTTGCACTGATTTCAGAGGGCAGATCAGATGGAGATTCTGGACAAAAAGACCTGTAACCTCTTCACCGACAGTATCGGAAGGTATTGTCTATTTCTCATCGCTGGATTCGAATTGCTACGCCCTTGATGCCAAATCAGGTTGGGTGATCTGGAAGTTCCGAATGGGAAAAGGCTCAGTCTCGAGTCCGGCCATATTTGAAAACAATCTCTTTATAGGTTCCGCGGACGGCAATTTATATTGTGTCGAAAAAACAAGCGCGAAAGAAAAATGGCGCTTTAAAACAGATCATCAGGTAAGCGGATCACCAATGGTTTATAAAGAATCAGTTTACTTCGGCACTGCTGACGGTAAGTTTTATTCACTTGATATCAAGACTGGTCGACAAAGATGGTGTTTTGTAAGCGGAGGGCCCATTACAGGTCTGCCCATCGTTGAAAACGACATGATTTTTATCGGATCTGCCGATCATTATCTTTATGCTTTTATGGCGTAACAGGTTAATCCTGGAGGAAAAGACCCATGGCAAATGTAATCAAGAAGCTGGTCTCAAAAAAGAAAAAAGGCAGTCCAAACGAAACGGTACCCATTCAAACTTCTCCATTATCTGAAGAACAGGTCTCTTTTGCCACTCAAAAGATTTCAAGATTTCAGCCTGCCCAATTAATTATTGGTTGCAGCCAATCAACAGGGATGCAGCGCGATCATAATGAAGATACCTTGTTCACGCTGAGCACAGTTGTTGCCGATGGGACACATGATCTGGCATTGGGGATTTGTATCATTGCTGACGGTATGGGAGGCCACAAGAACGGCGCGATAGCATCCGGTGTGGCTACGAGAGTGGTTGCCGGTTTATTGGTGAAAAAAGTATATTCTCATTTCCTCGATATCAATCAGGAACCCTTCAGCGACAGTCTTCAGGAAATCATGGAGAAATCCATTGAAGAAACACATAAAGCTGTGCTTAAATATGCGCCGGGCGGCGGAACAACCTTTACATGCGCCTTGATCATAGGCGAGCAGGTCACCATAGGACATATCGGCGACAGCCGGGCATATTTCATTTATGCTGATGGAAGGATGCAAAAGGTTACCAAAGACCATTCACTGGTTCAACGGATGGTCGAATTGGAGGAAATTACCGAAGAACAGGCTTTGGTTCATCCGCAGCGCAATGTCCTCTTGAAAGCCATTGGGCAGACCGAGAGCGTTTATCCGGATATCCAAACACATCCGTTGCCGATCAACGGATCAATCCTTTTATGTAGTGACGGTTTATGGGGGGTTGTACCTGAGAATGAGATCAACGCTCTCTTAAAAAAAGGTGAAAAGCCTGAAGAGACTTGTCGAAAGCTGGTTGAGGCTGCCAACGAACTTGGCGGACCTGATAACATCAGCGTGATCCTTGTAAGATGCGTTGGATAGGTAAATATGAAGTCTGGTGAAACCTGGTACGAGGTACTTGAGATATCCGACCAGGCAAGTGCTGTAGAGATTCGTCAGGCTTACTATGAGAAAGCCAGGCATTATCACCCTGATTCAAATCCGGGTGATCTGGCAAAGGAATGGTTTCTACAGGTGCAACAGGCGTATGAAACGCTAAGTGACCCTGAAAAGCGCAAAGAATACGATAAGACAATTCAAAACCGTAAAGAAGTAAAAGATCAAGTCGATGTAAACGTATTGACCAGTTCCGAGACGATTCCCAGATTGACCGAAACCCAAATTATCTATGCAATATTAGAAGTAAAAACATTGAAAAAACCTGAACGCACTAAGGTGCCGCAAGGTCATATCTGTCTTGTAATTGATAGATCCACCTCGATGAAGGGTGCGCGTATTGCGATGGTAAGGGAGAATATTATCCTCCTGATCAATCATCTGCGAAAAAATGACCAAATTTCGATCATTACTTTTAATGATAAAGCTGATATTTTATTAACTCCAACACCAGTGGAACAAGTTAATGAGATCAAAGAGAAACTTGATCAAATCACTTGTTCGGGGAGCACAGAACTTTATAAAGGATTGAAAGCCGGTGCTGATCTGTTATGGGGAAAACCTGCCACAAAAGGGTTCAATCAACTGATCTTATTAACAGATGGGCATACCTACGGCGACGAAAATGCCTGCTACGAGTTAGCCAAGAAACTTCAGTCCAGGGGGATAAAACTGAGCGCGTTAGGGATAGGAAATGAATGGAACGATATTTTCCTTGATAAACTGGCGAATATCACAGGCGGTAATTCGACCTTTATTTCCAAAACCGAGGATTTGAAAACGTATATAAAGGATCTATCTGACTCAGTATTGGTAAGAGCGGCCGAGGGTGTCAGCATGGATTATCAGTCCTCGCCGGGTGTGGAAACCAGTTCCATATTCAGGTTGCAGCCGGAAGTTACCGCATTGCTGATGGAAAAACCTGTACCGCTTGGTGAGTTTTATTATCACAAGAAATCAATTTTCCTTTTGGCTTTTACAGTTCCTCCAGTTTCGGAAGATCAGAAAAATATTTCTCTGGCGAACGGGAAGATAAGATACGAATTATTGGGATTGGATAAGCAAAAGATGAATGTCTTTTTTGATATATCCCTTCCTGTTGAAGGAACAAAGGTAAATGAGAACCCCCCCAGAGAGATTCTCGAGGCATTATCAAAGATTTCTATTTATCAAATGCAGGAAAAGGCAAACGCTGAAGTCCGAACCGGGAATCTTGATCAGGCTATAGAACGTCTTGGCTCAATATCAACCCAATTATTTAAACTGGGTAATATTGAAATGGCTCAAAAAGTGATCCAGGAAGCGGAATCATTGAAAAAAGATAAAAAATATAGCATGGATGGTGATAAACAGTTAAAATATGGAACAAGGGCATTAATTTCGCCGGAAACTGAGAAGAGAGAGTCATGATTGTTTGCCCGAACTGTCATAATAAAGAATTACCTGGGGCATACTTCTGCAGTGAATGCGGAACGCAATTAAATTCACTGGACTTTCTACAAACGTGCGTGATCAACAAACCCCCGGAAATTCTAACGGGTATGGGAACCAGTTCGCAGCAGGTCATTGGGAGAAGGGCAATCGCAAGGCAAAAGGACCCGAATATTTCACTTCATCTGGTGGAAAGCGGCAAGGTGATCCATCTCAGCGATAAGAAGGATTTCTCGTTAGGGCGGGCTGTTGAAGGACAATCGCTCCTGCCTGACGTAGATTTATCACCATATGACGCTTTTTCTCAGGGTGTATCGAGAATGCACGCATCATTGAGAATCGTCAATGGTGATGTTTATGTAACCGACCTTGGGTCTTCAAATGGAACAAGGGTCAATGGACAAAAGATCGTTTCACATATTGAATACTCCATAAATCACGGTGACCTGATCACGCTTGGGAAGATGAAACTTCAGGTATTGTTGGTCAGGTAATAGGAGAAATTATGCCGACAGTTGTACTGCACATGCTAAATGAAGATCCGGTTCAAGGAGATGTGGACGAATTGCCGTCGAAGAGTGATACACTGATCTATGTAAATAATCCAAGAAGGCGGGACGGCAAAGATTTACCTTATCTGGACGCAAGCGTAAATAGTGTTATCTGGCCTTTGTCTCGCGTTTCCTTCATCGAGATTATCCCTGGATCTGAAGAAGAAAAAATCGTAAGTTTTGTGAGAGAGTAGATATGGCAGAAGAGAATTTTCGAAACAAATTAATCCTGGTGGTTGACGATGAAGAAAGAATGGCCAGGTTCATTCGCCTGAATCTCGAACATGATGGTTTTCAGGTGGTTGAAGCTCACAAGGGCATGGATGCCATCAATGAATTACGCACAAAAATGCCGGATGTTGTATTGTTGGACGTAATGATGCCGGATATTGACGGCTTTGAAGTTTTACAGCTCATCCGTGAAACAAGTTCCGTTCCGGTCATTATGTTAACGGCCAAAGGCGAAGAAGACGACCGCGTCAAAGGATTGGAACTTGGCGCGGACGACTACGTGACGAAACCTTTCAGCCCGAGAGAATTGGTAAGCAGGGTAAGGGCAGTGTTACGTCGAACCGAAGCAGCCTCTTCTGGTGAAGGCGGCGCAATCAACGTTGATGACCATCTTAAGATCGATTTTGGCAGGCGTGAAGTAAGGTTGGATGGCGAATTGGTAAAATTAAGACCCACCGAGTACCGACTGCTGTACCATTTGGTACAAAATGCCGGTTGGGTGCTGACTTATGACCAGATCCTTGCCAAAGTCTGGGGTTATGAATACCGCGACGAACCTCATTACGTGCGGCTTTATGTGAATTACTTGCGTCAAAAACTTGAAAAAGATCCCGCCAATCCGGTTTACATCCTGACGGAACGAGGGGTGGGGTACAGGTTCGTGGATTTTAAGAAAGAAGAAAAATAAATTTTAGCTTTCGTTTAAGTGTATTCGCCAACGTTATAATTTAAAAAAGATTTTCGGGAGTGTTTGATGATTGAAGAACCAATTCATGTAACTGACGCGGCTTATGAAAAAACCATTATGCAGTCAGCTTTACCTGTAATAGTGGATTTTTGGGCACCCTGGTGCGGACCTTGTAGGGCAATTGCACCGATGCTGGAAAAGATCGCCAAGGATTATGCAGGCAAATTGATCGTGGCAAAAGTAAACACAGATGAGAATCCTGAAAACGCGAGAAACAATGAAGTTCAGGGTATTCCAACAATGCTATTTATCACCGGCGGAAAGATCGTTCACCGACAGGTGGGCGCTTTACCGGAAGCCAGTCTGCGCATGACTGTAGACCAATTCCTTGAAATTGCTGCTAAAGAATAGCAATAATCAAATAGCAGAGAAATCCATAAAGGCAGTTTGTCATAAGACGTAATATAAATCTACAATTCCAGGTTGCTGCCAATTAATATATCAAAAACAAGCGTAAAAGTTATGGAAAACGATACGCTTGTTTTATATCCTGAAAAGTAGAACAGTGTGCACTTGATTTGCCTTCGTAATAGTAACTAGTACCGTGCCTTACATCAAAATATAGTTTCACAATGACGGTTTTTCGTTCAAACCGTCATTGTGAAACCTCAGAAATAGGTTAGACACAGCACTAGGCTCAAAAGGAAATAATATGCCATTTTCTGAAATATGTATTTACCAGGTCAAGCCGGACAAAGTATATGATTTTGAAGCCCTCATAAAAGAAGCTGTCCAGTTCATGAAACAATTGGAAGGGGTAATATAGCTGCGTTTTATTAAACGAACACACAGTATCAATGATTTTTCTATGATAAAAGAAGGGCTTCCACCACATAGGATAACCCGTATTGTAAAGAGTGTTCGGTATATGCTTTATTGGGAGTTTGACACTATTGAAAACTATGGTGCCGCGCAAAAAAGCTTATATGAAAGCTATTGGAAAGAAATCGACAAATGTCTGGTGGTGCCGCACGACAAGTATTTAGGAGACGAATTTTTCTAATAGATTTTGCATTTTGCCGATTGAATAAAGTTAAGATGCACCCCTATGATTGGTAGACTACCAACAAAAAGGGGTGCATTTTTACAATTTTATATATCAGTTTTGTTGTTTTTCAGGTAATGCTTTAACAAGCAGGTAAATACAGGATGGCAGGGCAAGCCATCCACCTCCAGTTGGACCGACATAAACAACGAACACGAAAAAAGCCAGCAAACAGATTGCAGCCGGCAAAGGAAATCTCAAATCGTTTTTAGCCATCTGCAGGATAAATACACCCAAACAGATGATCGCAAAACCCAGAGCAAGCGACATGCTCACACTAAAATTGGTCGCCGCCCAATCCGGACCCAAAACGTTGAACATTCCTTTGCGGAGCATAACGAGCAGTGCCTCACGGGGTTGGACAAGCAGAAAATGGGCCAACGTATGCAGGATACCCACTCCGATGACGATCCAGGCATTTATTTTTTGATCTTTTAGTTTTTTTGTTGCCATAGTGTGACTCCATTTATTCTGTTAATGAAAATCGGAGATTGCCTGCATTTCAACCGCAGGATACAACTGCCCAAGCGCGGGCGGCATGGAGTTGTACACCCAATCGATATCCACGGTGGCTACATTTCCGGCAATTGACGGATTATCAGAATGGTAGATTCCGCGAACCAGAATGCTTTCCATATTGAAGTTCATGGTAAAAACCGCAACTTTTGCCCCGTCGGGTATGGCTTTTAGGTCTTCAAAATACATTCCCTTGGAAAAAGTAAGCCTGCGGGAATCAGTAGCCTGGCATTGCAGGATGGGAATTATTTCAGGATAACCATCAGGCTTGATATAGGAAAGAAATGTAAACGACATCAACTGGTTGATAATATTTACCACAAACGGTTTCAAGATCTCTTCCTGGTTATTCGTTTTAAACTGGTTCTTTATCATTCTGGATTTTAAAATCTCAAGGACGAACTGTCCCATGGGCAGCGCATCAGGGCCTCTGAAACCTTCAAGGTCAAAATAATGTACCGTTTCAATGCCGAAGTAGGTGTTATATCTGAACATGGGAATTTGATTCATCACTTCATATTCAGGGCCGTTTTTCATGGCGTGCGTCCAGGTGGCGTTTCCTCTCCAGAGCTTGCGGCTTATGGACATTACGAGGAAACCGATCTTGTGATTATTACGGACGTGTTTTTTGCTTCTGCCACGGAAGAATTCACCAACCAACAAGACCTTTGGATTCGCTGCCTGCATGGATGTGATCATCGTAATATGCGGCAATCCTTCATCGTTTATCGTGGCAATTAATCCAACTTTTGCAGTTGGTAAAAAAGATTCCATATCATATTTGCTAAAGCTCTGTTTGATCTCAGACATAGAAAACCTCCTTATTTTTGTTAGCAAGCACCATTTGCCAGTGGAAAAGGAATTTCCGGAGACGTCTCTTCTTCGGAAATTGACAGTTGAGTATTACCATTCCAATTTATGATTTCCTTGTTTGAAAGACTTTTTTCAGCCGTATCCAGCAATACGTTTTGCTGGGCTTCGGAAATCAGATCCGCATCTGAATAAGTCCATTCCAACCCAAGGCGAGTGTATTTATCACGACACAAGTTATTGAAGGCAAGAAGATCCCATCTGGTGACCACATCGGATAAATTCTTTTCAATATATCTCCCGATTTCTGCAACATTATCGGGATAATACGTGGTCTGGGGGATGATGGGCGTTCGAATCCAAACTTCTTTGGGTTGACCGGTTTGTCGGATCACTTCACAGATATGCTGCAAGACTGCGAGGATTCGTTCATTGGAACTTCCGGTATGCAGTTTGTGACTTTCAGGATCCATTTCTTTCAGGTCGTATAACACCAAATCTGTGAACGGAAGCAAGGCATCAATGGCAGTCAAACTGGTCAATCCGCACGTATCCAGAGCGGTGTGAACGCCGTGTTCTTTCAGCTGCTTCATTACCTGAGCTACAAATGGGTACTGCAGCGTGGATTCACCTCCGCTGATGGTTACACCGCCGCCGGATTTTTCAAAGAAAACCCTGTCCTTCAACACCTCTTTGACCAGGTCGTTCGCTTTCCACTTTTTTCCCATCAGTTCCAGCGCATTGGTCGGACATTGCTTGGCGCAGTCACCGCATCCCTGGCAATTCGCGCGGTTGATCTCAATCCCGTATGGTTCAAAGAATAACGCGGAATTCTGACAAACGGATAGACAAGTCTTGCAGCCGATACAGCGGGAAGATATCCATTGAAGTTGCGGTTTAGGATCAATGGATTCAGGGTTATGACACCATTGACAGTGCAGGCTGCATCCCTTCATGAATACCGTTGAACGGATACCAGGACCGTCCTCTGTGGAAAGACGCTGTATCTCAAGTACGATGCCGGTGGCGTTATCAGTGTTGTTCTCGCTCATCCAATCGATCCTAAAACTGGTTATGGCTGATACGGGCGATCACTTCATCCTGCAGTTCGCGGCCGACCGTCACAAAATAGGCGTTATATCCGGTGATACGAACCAACAGGTGGCGGTAATCTTGCGGATTCTTCTGGGCATCTCTCAACATGTCGGCATCAAGAATATTGACCTGCAGGGCAGTCCCACCATTTTCAATGTAACCTTTGAGGAAAGCCTTAAATTTCTGTTTATGCTCCGGATCGCGCAGGATCGACGGATTGAAGGTCATGGTATGGCTGGCGCCGTTGGGCAGGCTGTTCAGATATTCTTCCCAGTCTCCCAGTCCGCTTTCTGCTTTGCCTCCCAGCGCCTTCCCGACGGAGTTGACGTTGGCCGTCGGTCCGTTGATATCCGCGCCGTTGGTCGGACAGATGGCATTGGAAAGATATTGTCCTTTTTGACGTCCGTCTGCGCTGGCAGCCAGGACGTTGCCTTCCGAGATCCAATAGTTCCAGCTCAACATGCCAGGACGACATTGGCGGTTGGTTACCTTGGTCTTATGCTTCCATGTTTCCGAAGTCCAGACTTCCATAACCTCAAGTGCCATCTTGTCGGCTTCGTCATCATCTCGACCATATTTGGGGGCTTTATTTTTTGCCTTGGCCTGCAATACCTCATGACCGACCCAGTTATCTTTCAGAGCCTGGATCAGTTCAGCCATGGTGCAGTCTTTGTGGTCAAAAACCAGATACTTGATCGCTAACAGGGAATCAACGGTCGTGCCGAAGGTGACGCCTTCCATGGTGGTGAAATTTATTTCCGCTCCGCCTTGGGTGACATCGACCCCTTTTTCCGCACAGCCCTTGACCAGGCAAGACAGGTAAGGGGTTCTAAAATAGGTGGCTCGCACGTATTCGGTGTTTTCATGATTGGCCACAATTTTGGCAATTATGTATTTCGTTTGTTTCTTGTAGGCTTCCCAAAATTGTGCAAACGAGGTGAATTTGGTGGGGTCGCCTGTTTTCGGACCATCCTGGGTGATCTTTTCGGGCTTTCCGGTGAATCCATTAATGAAAGGCAGAAGATCTTTTCCGCCGGTTAAGGCAAGTTCCACTGCTTTCAACAGGTTTACATTGTTATCGACAGTACCTGATCTGTCGTTGCCCACCATGGTGTTTTCTAGGCAGCCGACGGAAGCGTAATCCCAAACCGTGTCCTCGTTGATCAGATCGGAATATCCGCCTTTTTTCCCTTCAAGCATCAAACCTGCCATGGAACGCTCGTCAAAATTCAGCAAGAAAGGCGCACCTTGGCTGTCAGAGATCATCTCGATGGCTTTGTCGAGTAATTTGTCTGAGCTGTTGCGGCACAATCTGATATTCGGTTTCGGTTCGAGGATGGGAGACATTTCATCAATGACTTCAAGCATGGCAAATGTCAAATCATTGCTGGCGTCGTTTCCATCCTTATCCATGCCGCCAATACTTATCAATTGTCCCAGACTGGCGGTAATTCCATCAGGGCCTTGATTGATGAAGGCATCATATACCGTGTTGCAATGGAACCAGAAGCATTTCATGATTTCCTTGCCGAATTCACGGTCCATTCCTTCGTCGAGGGACTTTTTCCAGTATGGATATAGATATTGATCCGGTCTTCCCAGTGAAGTGCCGGCGCCGGGGTAATTTTCGTCCGCCATGATCAGCATGTGGTTTATCCACAAAGCCTGGATGGCTTCCCAAAAGGTCTGGGGCGGTTCCCACGGGACTCTTTCGAGATTGTATGCCATCTGATTAAGCTCAGTCTTGCGTTGAGCGTCTGATTCATCTCTGGCAAGGTCAAGACAATATTTTCGATATCTCTCGGCTAATTCCTTGGGCATGGTGGCACCGGTCATCATTGCCCGGTACTGCGCGCCTTTAGGGCCATCCTTTTCAGATTTGGAAAGTTTCTCATAGCGGCTTTCGATGTCCTGATATATACCTTTCCATCCGAGTTTTAAAGCCTGATCGTGAGCGGGGATAAGATGACCGCTGGTTGCTCCTGAATTACCATAGCCGTGATCGTGCAACCGGCCAGCCTGGCTTCTCGCTCCATTTTTACCGATGGTCAGCCTGTCGTATTCTCGCGCTTCCTGTTCGTTCAGGCACAAGGAGGTAAGGATACAGAAACGAGCACCTGCCAGGAGGTCACCTGGCAAAATTTCAACAGGCAGGTATTTGACCATAACCTCTTTATTGAACCATGCTCTGCGTTCAGCGAGACTCCATTTCCAGAAATCAGGATCCAGAGGAACCTGTTGGGCTGAATTTCTGAAGGAGCCCTTCATGGTGGGCAATAACATGAAGGCTTCGGGAACTATATAAAAAAGCGCTTCGTTGTATTGCAAGTCCCACGGCGTTCCGGTGGTCCAAGAGCAAAGGGTATTACACCAGTTGCGTTTTGAGCCCAGGAAGTAATAATCTCGAAGCCATTTGATCCGTGGGGAGAGGTTCTTTGGTTCCTTGATCTTGTAGCGGGTGGTCGTTTCCAGCATCTTATCCTCCTTTTATTTGTCTTTGACCATGTCAAAATAATTGGTCATACCGTGCTCCAATAATTTGGTCATGATCTCGCTTGCTTTCACCGAATCTTTTTCTTCAATTGCGCGAACCAGTTCATTGTGGAAGCCAAACACGATCGGTATAAGATCAACATTGGAAAAGAAGATTTCACAATTATTCAAATAAAGAGGTTTAAAGGAATTGATCAATAAAGGATAAAAAGCGTTGTTTGAAGCGATTGCCAAAGTATGATGCAGCCTGAAGTCGAGTAAAGCAACCGCTTCACAATCTTGCATATCTATTTCTGACTCTTCTTCAAGAATTTCTTTCAGGGCGGTCAATTGTTCGGATGTTCTTGAGAGGGCGGCCAGTTTTACGTTTTCCACCTCGATCAACAAGCGAAGGTCGGTAATATCTTTCGCCAGCTTTGGCTCGATATATCCGGTTTGGAAATTGAGGATGGTATTCAACATGGACAGCGAACCTTGAATGCGATAATCGTTGATCACAGCGCCGCCGTTTGCAGATCTGGTGATCAATCCTTTGGAGGCCAGATCGATCAATCCTTCGTGAACAACTGGGCGGCTGACACCAAGCTTCATAGCGAGATCCCTCTCTGAGGGTAGTTTATCGCCGACAGCGAGTTTGCCGGAGAGGATCATCTCTTCAAACCGGCGGATAAAATCCTCAACGAGGGTCATTTTCTTTAATTTGGGTAAATAGTCGTCCATAATCTCTCCTGGTTGATGGTATTACCAACAACCAGTGTAGCAAGTTGGAACCTTAAAGTCAATATGGTTTTGGGGATCAAACACTACTTGAAAAACAAAAAGCCAGCGACGAAAGCGCTGGCCTGGGAATAACGTTTGAAAAGGGAATATTTTATTCTTTTTGTCTTTCGATCTTTGCGCCAAGATTCTTGAGTTTTATATCCACTTGTTCGTAGCCACGGTCGATCTGATTGACATTGCGAATGACCGATTTACCGGAAGCCGAAAGGGAGGCCAGAACCAATGCCATGCCGGCTCGGATATCAGGGCTTTCCATCTTTTCTCCCGACAGGCTGGTTGGACCTTGAACCATGCAGCGGTGCGGATCACATAAGACGATTTGAGCGCCCATTCCCACCAGTTTATCGGTAAAGAACATGCGTGAGGGATACATCCAATCATGGAAAAGGACCGTTCCCTTGGACTGGGTGGCCACAACGATCGCAATACTCATCAGATCGGTTGGGAAAGACGGCCAGGGCATCACACCAATGGTGGGGATAGCGCCTCCAAGGTCGGGCTCAATGACCAGTTTCTGGTTATTCGGGACGAAAATATCATCACCTTTTTCATCCCAGGTTACCCCAAGACGGCCAAAGACCAGCTTGATCATGTCAAGGTACTTCACACCGGCGTTGTGAATGGTGATGCTGCCGTTTGTGACGGCTGCAGCTCCGATGAAGCTGACAACTTCAAGATAATCAGGACCTACCGTGAACTCTCCGCCGTGCAGTTCGTCCACACCTTCGATCTTCAAGGTATTTGAGCCGATATGGATGATTTTCGCGCCCAGCGTGGTGAGGAATTGGCATAACTCCTGGACGTGCGGTTCGGATGCTGCGTTTCTGATTACGGAATGACCCTTTGCCAATACGCAGGCCATGATGGCGTTTTCTGTAGCCGTGACACTGGCCTCATCAAGCAGAATATCCGCGCCGGACAAACCTTTTGCAGAGAATGTAAAACTTCTGTCATAAATGATCGTGGCTCCCAGTTTTTCTAGGGCGAGCAGGTGAGTATCCACACGACGGCGGCCGATCACATCACCGCCGGGAGGCGGCAGCATCAGTTCACCAGAACGGGCCGTCATGGGGCCGGCCAATAGAATCGAAGCCCGAATTTTCCTGCACAGGTCAGGATCAAGATCAGTTGGTCTGACCTCTTTGGCGTGCACCCGCCAGTTACCGGAACCGAGATCATCGATCTTAACGCCAAGACTCATGATCAGTTTGCGCATTGTTTGAACATCCTGAATATCAGGAACGTTGTGCAAGATGACAGGTTCTTTGGTTAACAAGCAGGCTGCCAAAATGGGCAGAACAGCATTCTTGTTTCCGGAAGGAGTGACTTCTCCACTTAGAGGGTAACCGCCTTCGATGATAAATTTTTCCATCAAGTTCTCCAGTTATTATGAAAGGTTTTCAGTATCCTGTGAATCGATGATAAATAGATTATAACGTGTCTTAATGGAGAAACAGAAAGCCCTTTTTGAGAACTAGTGTATACTCGAGAAAATTGAAATTATTCTTTATTCAGAGGTCAAGATGATAACGATTGAAAAAGTGGATGTAAATTCAAAAAAGGCGGTTAATGAATTTGTTCAATTTCAATATGATCTTTATGAAGGTGTTGAGCAATTTTGTCCTCCATTCGTGAGTGATATCAAGTTGATGTTGAACAAATCCAAACATCCGTTTTATGAAAAATCGGACGGAGATTTCTTTGTCGCGAAAGATGACGGCAAGATTGTCGGGCGTCTGGGAATATTGGTTAACAATCCTTTCAATGAATATCACAAAACCAAAAAAGCCCAATTCTATCTTTTTGAATGCGTCAATGACCAGGAAGTAGCCAACAAACTATTTGAACGCGCATTTGAATGGTGCAAAGAAAAAGGCCTCGATGAGGTGGTCGGACCAAAAGGTCTGTCTGCGTTTGATGGATATGGCATCCTGGTGGATGGATACGAACACCATCAGATGATGACCATGATGAACTACAATTTTGACTATTATCCGAAACTGCTTGAAACCATTGGTTTCGAAAAAGAAGTTGATTTTGTTTCCTGCTATGTAAAAGCCGACGAATTCAAGATCCCTGAAAAAGTAAAGGAAGTTGCCCGCAGAGTTAAGGAACGTGGTCATTTCAAAGTACTGACTTTTAAGAATAAGCGCCAAATGATGCGTGACTGGGCGGACAAAATTGGAAAAGCATATAACGATACCTTCGTCAACAACTGGGAATACTATCCGCTCAGTGAGGGCGAAGTAAAACTATTGGTGGACAACCTGATGGTAGTGGCCGATCCGAAACTGGTAAAGATCATCACCTATAACGATCAAATTGTGGGTTTCCTACTGGCTTTTCCTGATATTACCAAATCATTGAAGCGTCACAACGGACGCATCACGCCATTGGGCATTTTGGATATGATGATCGATCTAAAGAAGACCAAATGGGTTGCCATTAATGGGGCGGGCGTATTGCCCGAATTCCACGGCAGGGGCGGTATTGCACTGCTGTACGATGAAATGGAAAAGACGATTGGCGATTTCGGGTTTGTGCATGGAGAGATGACACAGGTTGCCGAGACAGCCGTTCAAATGCGCAAGGACCTGATCAATTTAGGCGGACAGCCCTATAAGAACCATCGTGTATATCACAAGAAGCTGGACTAAAAATGAGGACGATCTCGAAAGGGATCGTCCTTTTTTTATCGTTCCATTGGAAAATCTTTACGGACCTTTGCCGGTCTTCCCGGATCGATTTCCACGGTGAATAAACCCTCCTGATCGTCAGGGCATTTGAGCAGGATTTCTCCATCGGGTGCGATCACCATGCTGTGACCGCCGTAGACATCTTTTGCACTCTTTCCAACAGAATTGACAGCTATCATATAGGCTTGATTTTCAATCGCTCTGGCTTGAAGAAGAACGTCCCAATGATGGATGCGCGCCAGTGGCCAGTGGGCAGGTAGAAGGAAGACTTCCGCACCCTTGGCGGTGAGGCTTAAAAAGTGTTCGGGAAAACGCAGGTCATAACAAATCGCGGCGCCTGTACAACCCAGAACTGATTCAAAGCGTAATGATTGTTTGCCCGGCGAAAAATAACGGTCTTCATGCATCAAGGCAAATAGATGATTTTTATGATAAATAACTTTTGCCCGGTGCGGATGCAGGTAATAAAGTGTATTAAAAAAAGAAGAGCCATCTCTGGTAATTATTGACCCGCCAATTGAAATGTTCTTTTCATCGGCTATCGACTGAAAATGAACAAGTAATTCGCGGTTCTTTAAAGGATAATTATCAATGTTGTGCAGATCGAACCCGCTTGACCAAAGTTCAGGCATCAATATAAGGTCACAGTCCTGCTCACACGCAGAAGACAAGCAATCTTCCATAACAGAAACGTTGCGATTAAAGTCCCCGTATTCGACATTAATTTGAGCAAGGGCGATTTTTTTCATAGGTATTCAATTATAATGTCGTAAGGTAATAATCGAAAACAATCGGTGATTCTTTTGATAAATCTATTTAAAAAATATCGCGCACTATTTCTTGCACTTGCTGTTGTTGTAATACTCTTTTTGCTCACCTGGATGAATTTTCAGTACGTAAAAGATAATCCGGGTGGATATGATTTCTACACCAACTGGCATGCCACAAGGAAGTACTTCTTTGAAGGCATAAACCCATACAGCGAACAGAACAGGTTGGATGTTCAAAATCTGGTTTACGGCAGGGCGGCTTTGACTGGTGAAGATCAATTTCGATTTTCGATCCCGTTATACGGCGTGTTGCTGTATAGTCCTTTCGCCCTGATCTCAAATTTCATTATGGCCAGGGCGATATGGATGTCGTTCCTGGAAATTGCATTATTTGTAATCCTCTTTCTGAGTATCAAACTGACCTGGTGGAAGATCAATCGCAGTCTTTTGATCCCACTCATAATCTTTTCTTTTCTTGGACTTCACGGGATCATAACCCTATTAAATGGTGGCTTGATCATTCCTATTACGTTGATCGCTTTAGCTTTACTGTATGCCATTCAAAACAAACAAGATGAAGCTGCCGGTTTGTTACTGGCATTAATGACCATTTTCCCAATACCGGTTGGTTTGTTTGGTGTATTGATCCTGATTCGGTTGGTAGTAAACAGGAGATTTAAAGCAATCTGGTGGATGCTTGGATGTTTGGGCTTATTGATCGGATTTTCAATTGCGTTGATCCCTGAATGGATCCTGCAGTTCCTGGTCAATCTGATCAATGCATTCAAGGAACTGAATCCGGGCTCACCGGGAAGCGTATTGGTCAGCCGCTGGGGTGCAGTTGGAAATCGTTTTTCGATAATCATTTCGGTGATCGTAGGTCTTTTGTTGCTGTTTGAATGGTGGCAGGCGGCCAAGGCAGGCGACCAACGGTTTCTATGGGCAGCATTATTGACATTGGCTCTGGGCACCTGGAGCGGCATCAAGGTGAGTCCCCTGGATTATGTGCTCCTCTATCCAGGATTGATCATGGGCTTCGCGCTGCTTTATGAACGTTGGAAAAATCGATCAACTGGAACCATCCTGTTGACACTGGCCTTATTGTTCTTAAGTAATTGGGCGATCTATTTGCTGACTATGTCGGCAGATTTTAAACCGGGGATAAGCTCCTATTTATTCTTCCCGTTGCCGTTTACAGTGATAGGGCTGCTGTATTGGTCCAAATGGTGGGTGAAGAAATCCAATTCGGTGGAACTTGAATCAACCATGATCGAACTGAAAAGGCCATGAAACGAAGAGATTACTTTGTCTTGTTCCTGTCTGGAATTATGGTTTATGGCGCTTTTGCGTTACTTCAAAAAGTGCCGGGGTACATGGATGCGGAATACTACTTCGGACAAGGTATCCAACTCGTTACAGCGCACAACCTGAATGAGCATTTTATCTGGAATTTCTTAAATGATCCTGCCGCGTTGCCCGTGGCGGGATTTTCTTTTTGGCTACCTTTCACTTCATTTTTATCAGCCGCTGGTATGTGGCTGACAGGCAGTACAAGCTTTTTCGCCGGCCGAATCTTTTTTATATTGATGGCTGCGGGGATTGTCCCCATTACCGCGAAACTCGCGTATTATTTTACAGATAAAAGGCGTGGTGCATGGCTGACCGGCGGATTGGCAATTTTTTCAGGGTTATTTTTTCCATATCTGACCATCACCGATACGTTCACTCCATTTATGTTTTTGGGGGGATTATTCTTTTTATTATTGCTTGAAATTCAGGAATTACCATCCAGGTCGAAAAAAGAATATGTATTTTGGGGCGTGTTCGGAATCGTCGCCGGATTGATGACATTAACACGTTCAGATGGCTTTCTGTGGGTGCTGGGCGGATTCCTGGGCATATTCTTACTCAACAGGAAAAACCTTGTTTCAACAAAGATCATATTTCTATGCATTTTGTTTCTTTTTGGGTTTGGTCTGGTTATGCTGCCCTGGTATTTAAGAAATTATCAGCTCTATGGTGGTATCTTACCGCCGGGCAACGGATTAATGCTTTGGTTGACAAAATATGATGATTTATTCGTGTATCCATACAGCCTTATCTCTACAAATAACTGGTTATCACAAGGTTACTTATCGATAGTCAATGATCGATTGTCAGCGATCTGGCTGAACGTTAAAACGCTGTTATCTGCAGGTGGGGTGGTATTACTTTGGCCTTTGATGGCCATAGGCGTTTGGAAGAACAGAAAGCAATTACCAATAATCGTTGGCATGGTAATGTTGACAATGATCTTTCTGGTAATGTCCATCATCTTCCCATATGCAGGTGAAAGGGGCGGATTCTTTCACTCCCTGTCAGCTCTGCAACCTTTGTTATGGGCACTGGTACCATGTGGATTGGATGCACTTGTCCAGTGGGGGGTGGATCATCGCAACTGGAAGACCGACCGTGCGTGGAAGATGTTTGGATCAGCGCTGGTTTCATTGGCAGGCTGCCTTTCAGTATTTATGATGTTTACCAAGCTTCAAAATGGGGTTGAAGGTGTGCCCTGGAACGAAACACAACAAACGGCCAGGATGGTTGATGCGGAGATCATTGAAAAAACTGATAACAAAGAAGGAATTGTAATGGTCAACAATCCGCCCGGATATACGCTGGCAACAGGACGAATGAGCGTCATGATTCCCAGCAGCGGACCGGAAGCTGTCCTTTCTGTATGTAATGACTATTCCATTGATTTTTTGGTGGTGGATAATGAAAGAGGCGAGATAAAAGAGTTACTCGCAGAAAACGGTCCGCTTGAATCAACGTTTAAATTGCTTTATGAAAACGGGAGTGTTTGGGTATATGAATACCGACGCTAACGAGAACATAAAAAATAAACTCCCTCAAATGCCTTTAATGATTCAACGATTGATCATCGGCGGATTGACGGTGCTATTTGCAATGCTATTCTTGGGAATTGGATTCCACGCAGCCGGACCGGGTTTTCCGCTTGATGATGCCTGGATTCACCAGACTTATGCGAGAAACCTGGCTTTCAACGGTAGATGGGAATTCATTCAAGGACAGGTCAGCGGCGGGTCAACGTCTCCATTATGGACCATGTTGCTGAGCCTTGGTCCGCTCCTGGGATTCAAGACTCCCTACTTTTGGACGTCATTTATATCCATTGCCGCATTCACTGGAACAACCCTCACCGGATTTGAGATCATCCGAAAAAAGACTGCTTCGAAACATCCATTGATCGTGGCTGGAGTGTTGTTATTAGGCCTGGAATGGCATTTATTGTGGAGTGCTGCATCAGGGATGGAAACCATACTCTTTTGTTTCCTTTGCTTATTGATCTTCAATATCTTGCTTGGTGAAAAGTATTATCTTGCGTTGGGATTGTTGAGCGGATTGATCGTTTGGGTTCGTCCTGACGGGGTTACCATGCTTGGACCGGTATTGTTGATCCTGTTTTGGCGGTTGATAAAGAAACAAGTTTCCTTTGCTAGTGTGTTGACTGTCATTTTTCCCATACTGATCATGTTTGTGCTTTACGGGTGGTTCAATTATTCGATAACCGGAATGGTCTTCCCGAATACCATGTATGCCAAACAACTTGAGTACGCAGATGCCTTACAGCAATCCATTTTTCTGCGCATGAGTAAGATCTTCCTGGTTCCAGTATCAGGCGCTGGATTATTCTTAATTCCTGGTTTTATTCAATCAGTCAGGCAGGCTATTGTCAAACGAGACGTTTGGATGGCCTCTGCCATCCTTTGGTTTATCGGATATGGGACAATTTACGCAATAAAATTGCCCATGGTATACCAGCATGGCAGGTATCACATCCCGCTCATTCCGATCTTTTTCATGATCGGCATTATTGGTACAGTTTCTCTCTATTCTGCAGTGATTAAAACCAAACCAAAATGGAAGCCCTTAGTAAAAATGACAATTGGTTTGTCTGGAGTAACCGCAATACTTTTCGCTGTTGTAGGGCAAACTGCATTTATTAACGATATTCGTACCATTGACCGATTGATGATCGAGCCGGCAGAATGGATAAGTGCAAACACGCCTGATGACGCTTTGATCGCGGCCCACGATATTGGTGCGATGGGATATTTCGGGGAAAGAGACATCATTGACCTGGCCGGGTTGATCGAGCCGGAAATTATTCCGATCATCAGAAACGAAAGCGCCATTCGGGAATATTTGATCAAACATGACGCCGATTATCTGGTTGTATTTGAAGATTGGTATCCTGATCTAAAAGATTTTGGTAAAGAAGAAAAACAATTTGTCTTTGCGGTAAGCGGGGGAAATGAGCTAGTGGAAATTCGAAATCT
>ENA-OSEO01001060-OSEO01001060.1-sediment-metagenome-genome-assembly--contig:-NODE-1060-length-56529-cov-4.113247_pt1 | contig 56529 bp, 52 predicted proteins | sample MGYA00237883_ERZ534232 | MGnify/ENA metagenome assembly ERZ534232
CCAGGCTGGCAGGATAAAAGGTTTCGCCCTTGCCTCCTACAGGAATTTGGAGTGCGCTCTTGCCTCCTCCCTGGAGAAAATCGGAGGAGCCCCCTGCCGGGGCTTCGGTTCCAGCGACTGCCGATGCATCTCCCATTTGTACTATTTCAAACAGGATCCTTTAACTATGCCTGCTTTTACCGAGCTCCTGGTCTACTACAGGCATGTGGAGGCTCTTAGGTTCGGCGACGAAAGAAACATGTAATAAGCTTTTATCCCGAGTCTATCGAGTTTTTTTTCCCGGAGTAATCTGTATCCCATGGAAAGGTAGAGATCCCTGTTTTTCTCGTCGGCAGTGTAAAGATAGATTCCTGCTCCCTTATCTCCCCATCGTTCAGCCACCTGGATAAGTAGTTTTCTCCCTATCCCCCGGCCTTGATGGGCTGGATCTACAGCCAGGGCTTCCAGAGTGTAGTGTGGCGAGGGGATGCCTCGCGGTTCCTTTGTCAAAAGGAAGAGATCTGGCAGATCCTTCCAGTTTAAAATATCCTTTAAAGGGAAAAAGGTTTTTACTGCTTCTTTTAGGATCCCTCGGGAGAGGAAGGTTCCAATCCCTAGGGCAGGAGGTTTTATCAGGGCTGCTCCCAGAAGCTCCTCCCCCTCGAAGGCCGCCAAGGCCGGTACGCCCAGGGAGGAGAAGAGTTCTATCTGAAAGGAAAAAAATGCCTGTAAGAGTTTAGGAGTTCTTGTATCCCGGGTATCAAAGAACCGCCGGATGAATCCTTCTTTAAGAAAAGCCCTGGCTGTTACATCCGCCGCTTCTCTGACTCTGTTTCCCGGAAGTTCTGTAATCATCATCTAATGCACCAGGAGAGATTATATCACAGGCCCTTTTATGGTACCATCAGATTTATGAATAGACTGCTTATCTGCCTGGGAATAATCCTTTCCCTTCTTGTACCCTTTCTGAATTTAGGGGCCGGAGAAACAGATTCGCCTGGCGTTGATGTACGTTGCTACACCGGGAATCCAGCGCTTCTTGAGTTTTACCTGACCGATAAGGAAGGTGTTATCAAGGAAGTGGAACTTGCAACGGAAGGCGGAAGGTTCCTGTGGGAAATCCCGGACCTGGAGGATAGGGGGGATAAGGGAGTGGAACTGAGAATCCAGCCTTTTCTAAAACCAGGATCCTACGATTTTATACTGCACTTGAAGGGAAAGGAGGATTTTACAGAATCTCGCTCTTTCCGGCTGGTGTTTACGGATTTTGTTTGGGGCAGGGACAACTTTTCCTTTGCCAACGACGGGGAGTATGAGAAGCTTTTAGGCTCCTATTCTGCGGTTCTCTTTTCCTGGTTAATGGAAAGATTCGGAGAGATTCCAGACTGGCAACGGTTTATCCTGGTTCACTACATGTACTCTCTTTTCAGCGGAAGCACTGGAAACTGCTATGCCTTTTCCGGCAGCATGAAGAGGTATCACGATAAGCCGGAACTCCTGCCCTGGTATTACCGTTCGATTTACGGTGTTTACGAAAGATCCACCGCCTTTCAGAAGGAGATGCATCATCTTCAGATGGACATGGTTTTTGATCACTTTGTTATCGGTGGCTACTCTCCCTCCAGCCCTGAAGGCAGCGAGGAAACTCCCAGGGGTACTCCTGGGCGCACCGCAACCCAGTCCGGCCTTCAAGGCCGGGAGGAAACCCTTGGAGAGCTTGAAGGGATAAAAAAATCCCTGGAGAAGGGAAGACCGGTGGTGATGGGGCTTATGGCCCCAGATCTTCATCATTCCCTCTTGGTGTACGGATATCTGGAAAACCATAATGCCGGAACCCTGGATCTTCTGGCTGCAAACAACTGGAACAGGGAACAGAACAACAATCTCTTCTCCAAGGATGCGGACAACCTGCGGTTCCACCTGTCCCCGGACAGGGAAGGCCCCTTAATGGAATGGAGCAACCGCTGGGCGAAAAGGCGCCACTTTCCGGAAAGGATCTTTGTGGTAGGGGTGAGGGACAACTACAGCCACAGCCTGGAGGCTCTGGAAGGATTTCTGGAGGAAGGATACCGGGAAGTTTTTCAGGGCAGGAAGGCGATCCTTGTGGTGGAAAAGAGCAAGGAGGCCTGGCTTGAACTGGAGGATAAAAAGACCGGTTTTTTTGAGAACAGGACTGTTCAGGAACTTGAAGGGATTGTCTATTATAACGCTGACGGAAACCATCTATTCGAGATCTCCTCCGCAGGAGAGTATCTCCTGCGCTTTGCGGATTCCGGCGAGGCAGCGGTTTTTTATGTAATCCGCCGTGGAGCGGGGGATTTTGCCGCAGCTTGGAAGAAAACCCAAACCCGGGAGGGAGAGGAGATTATGAGCCTAAGGGTAAGAGGAGACAGTCTGGAAGAGGAAAAGAGGGGGGAATAAATTGCACAATGTTGGCAAATGGCTGTGATTTTTTGTTAGTAATTGGGTATTCCATAATCTGATGCAACGCCTTAACAGAGTGGTATGACGCCAAAACAGGGTCGGCTCATTTATGTGTCTATTCCACTGATTCAGCCCACACAACTCCCATCAGAACATCATCAAATTCTAGAACCATTACCAAAACTATTCAGGGCAGCGAGGATGCGCCTTTTGTATAAGAGGATGCCACCTGCGTATCGCCGATTAACCCGGTGCTCCAAAGCGGCCGGCCTCAGGTTTTAGGAATTAAATGTTCCAGTTTTGTTTCCTAAGTCCCGAAAGCGCGGGGAAACTGTTTTCACACGTGGATTGGTAGATTGCTTTTAGGGCGGCTTTGTAACAGGAAAATAATATCCTCTATTCATCAAGCGCCAGTTCTTTTCCTCCAGTTATTAATAGTATAAAATAGAGGAGGAAAGAGATGATAGGAGGAACACTCATGGAATTGAGTGATAAAAGCCTGGAGGCAATCGGTCAGTATGTGAAGGAAAACCTGGCCAAGTGGCTGCAGGAGATGCCGCAAAAACCGGAAGGCACACAGATCAAAAACTCTGCCGGTTTGTCTGGGTCGGCTCAAATTTCCGATCAGAGGGCAGAACAAGATTCCCCCCGGGTTCTTTCGGACACTGTACTTTTAGAACGGCTTATCCGGCTTGAGGAGGAACTGAAGGCCCAAAGAACTATAATGGAAACCCGATTCGAGGCGGTCGAAAAACGCTTTGATGATCTTATCCACTATATGGATAGACGCTTTGAAGCAGTTGATAAACGCTTTGATGATCTTCTTCACCATATGGATAAGCGGTTTTCCAGTGTTCAGTGGGTAATGGGATTGGGTTTTACCCTTCTGGCAGCACTGATGGCGGTGTTTAATTTCTTTTAAAATACGGAAGTAATTGTAACAAGGTTCGGAGAACTAAGAGCTTCCCTTTATAAATATATACGGAGGAATAGATGGGTGGCAGATCCAGATCGGGGCAGAGCCTTTTTAAACCATTTTTACAATTGCTTTTTCTTTTCTTTGTACCTTTGGTTTTATTATGTTTTGTAACCAGCTGCCTTTCCTCTGCCAGTAAAAGCCGGGGTTTTGAAGGGGGTGTTCCTTCTGCTGGAAAAAGACCCCTCTGGATAAACACCTATCCCTCCGATCCGGGATACTATATCGGAATAGGATCATCCAATACAGGGAATCAAGGGGAGGATATGGAACTGGCAAGGGCCAAAGCCCTCTCCAGTCTCGCTTCCGCAATCTGCACCACGATCCAGTCGGAACAGATCGTCACTTCCCGGGGCAGCAATACAGGTCCTGGTTTCGAATCCGTTGAACTGGTTATTAAGGAGACAGTGAATCAGAACCTTAAGAATATTGAGGTTGTTGATTCCTATTACTCTGCCCAGGATGGATAATGGTTTTATCTGCGCCTCAACAAGGCGGAATGGAACCGGATTCAGGAGGAGGAGGTTGAAAGGCTTGCCGGCAGAATAGAAGGTATCCTTTTACCAGTGCTGAACAATCCCGGGGAAACGGCGGCGGGAAAGATTGCTTCTATAGTACAATCCTCGGATATAGCCCTGGCATCTCCCTACGCCTCCTCGGCAAGGATAAAAGTATTCGGGGAAAGCGGGGCTGCGGTGGATATTTTACGACGGCTCTACCGCAGTTACATGGAAACCCTTTCTGTTTCCTGTAACCCCTCGTCTATAATCTTCGAGGAAGGGGATACTGTAAACTTGAGCTTTCAGATCTCCTCCGGCAAGGGCGAAAGGGCGGGAGTTTTCCGGCTTGTCCTTCTTAATCCGAAGGGGGATCTCCTTTACACCTTTGATACCGATGAATTGGGCCGATACAGGGGGGATTTTACTTTTCCTTCCCTTCCCCTGGGACATACCGATCTCTCTGTGAGTGTCGATGCATCCTCCATTAAATCACCTTTGGAGCCGGATCTCCTGACACCGAAAACCAGAGTATCTGTGGATAAATCAGCGAGGAGGGTAAAGTTCCTTTTCCGTTCAGCAGATGATAATCTTGGCTCTGATGCCGAGGGCTCGGCCAAGGCTCTTTTATCCAGGATCCTGCATGTAAAACTGTTGGGGGAAGAGGAGCCTGCCCGGTATTCAATACAGTTCAGCCTCTACTTCCGGGACGCGCCGGACAACTCCTATGGTCTTTTTATCAATTACGCCAAGGCGATCATTTCTGTGCTTCAGGACGGCAAGCCGGTCTGGACCTACGAATCCGAGGAGATCAAGACCGGCGGACTTAATATCGGCCAAGCCAGAGCGACGGCATCAAAAAAACTGATGGAAACCCTGGATCAGGATGCAAAACTGAGGCAGGAGCTTGCGGGTGTTTTTTCGGGACGGTAGCATCTTGCCGGACAAAAGAATTGTCCAGTTGAAGCGGTTGTAAACACAATGTTACTTTGCTATCTCTATCCCTTGTTCTTTTGTTTTATAAAGATCTAATGAAATAATCGCCGATGCTATTTCTATTCTCGCACTAGCCTCTAATACAACCTTCATCTTTCACGGTCCTGACGAATAAGGTCCACAGGAGGAGGAAAACTCTCTGCGCCTTTTACAGGATTGTTATGAATCTCTTTAAGAATACGTTTTCTACGAGATTGTCTACTTTCTATATAATTCAATGCCCTTTTTAATAGGATAATAGTCTCTTGTGCGATGCTGCGATTATCCTGCCGTGCGACATCTGCTAAAGTTTTATATAAATCTTCAGGCATATCTCTTACTTGAAGTAAAGGCATACATCGCTCCTGTATGCGAACATAATGCGCCATGCATACAAAATCAAGTGAAACTTATCACCGAATGGGACAAAAAAATAGTTGTTGGCTAAGATTGAAAAGTGCACTTTTGAATCTTGAATGACATCTAAAAATCCGGTGTTGACAAATCGGGAAAGTATGGTACAATTTTTAGAGTGAGAGATGATTCATGTCATACCAATTGGCGAGGGAGGGCGGAGATGAGCAATGTGTCCATTATTGGAGCCTATAATACCAAGTTCGGGGTGTTTTCCAGGAAGAATAAGGAGACAGGGGTCATAACCGACGAGAAGAGTTTTTACTCCCTCATTACCGAGGCGGGGCGCGGGGCTTTGGAGGATGCGGAACTGGATCCCGTGGATCTCGATGCGGTGTGGATCGGCTCCTGTTCCCCTTCGCTCTTTGTAAATCAGGAGCATATCGGCCCCATCGGGATGGAAGTTGCTCCGGAAGAACTGAGGTTCAAACCCATGACCCGTACGGAAGGGGCCTGCGCCTCCTCCTCCCTGGCCCTGTACGATGCCCTCTACTCCATCGAGGCAGGGCGGAACCGCACGGTGCTGGTAATCGGTGCGGAGAAGATGTCCCTGTTGGACACCAAGGGTGTTACCCATGCCCTGGCCTGTTCCTCCTTCTGGCCGGAGGAGGGAGGCACGGGCATGAGTTTCCCTGCCCTGTTCGCCGAATATGCCAAGGGTTACAGGGCCCGCTATGGATTTTCCGAGGAGGAGCTGAGGATAATGCTCGCCTCTGTCGCCGCCATGATGTACAGAAACGGGCTGCTTAATCCCCTGGCCCATTTCGGCCGGGGGGCGCCGCCGGAAAAACTGGGTTTGTTTACTGCGGAGGCGATTCTGAATCTTCCCGATGAAAAAAACCCGCTTGTTGCGCCCCCCTTGCGCCTCCACGACTGCAGCCTTATTTCCGACGGTGCCGCGGCGGTGGTTCTTGCAGGTCCCGAGGTGGCCAAGGCCCGCCGGGACAAGGCGGTCCGGATTGCGGGGATAGGTCACACCACGGAACGGATGCCCTTAAAAAGCAGGAAAAACATGTACGAGCTAATGGCGGCTAAGGAAGCTGCCCGTAAAAGTTTTGCCGAGGCCGGAATCTCCTCCCAACACATCGATTTTGCCGAGGTTCACGACTGCTTTACCATAAACCAGCTGCTCTGCACAGAAGCCCTGGGGCTTGCTCCGGATGGTACGGCAGGCCAGGCTTACCGGGAGGGCCGGTTTGACTGGGATGACCGGTGTCCTGTGAACCTCTCCGGAGGGCTAAAAGCCAAGGGCCATCCTGTAGGAGCCACGGGGGTATCCATGCATGCCCTGGCCTATAAACAGCTTGTGGGCAAACCTTGGGGAAGAGCTCCGGAAAAGGGTGTGCCGGAGACAGGGGTTGTTTTAAATATTGGCGGTTCTGCGGTAACCAATGTGGTTACGGTTCTGCGGAGGTAATTCCGCCGTGAAGAAACATAGTTTTTCTATATAAGGCAGGCAACAACAAGGTTCGAAGAACTACAAAAAAAGACCATGGAAAGGAGGCGGCTATGAATTGGCGGGAGATATATAATCAAAAAATATGTTCCATCGAGGAATTGCTTAAAGGAATAAAGAGCGGATCCGTAATTACCACGGCAGTGATTCCGATGACTCCGCAGACCTTTTTTGCCAACCTGCACCGGGTTCCGGAGGATGTCCGGGATCTCCAGGTGTTTACGATTCTCAATCCCAATACCTACGAGTTTTTTTTCAACAAGGAGAATGAAGGGCGGTTTATGAACAACTGCTGGTTCTACGGCAGGGGGGACCGCGCCGCAGTGGAAAGCGGTTTAAAAACAGTCTCCTATGTTCCGAACAATTCCCACCAGGCCATCGCAGACCTGGTAAACTCCCGGAATATCGATTACTACGTCGGTACAGCCTCTCCCATGGATGAACACGGGTACCTGACCCTTTCCTGCTCCGCTTTTATTGAAAAGGATCTTATCCGGGCGGCTAAAAAGGTGGTTCTGGAGGTTAATCCCGCTGCTCCCAGGACCTTCGGGGATGCGCCTATACACATAAGCGAGATAGACCATTTAATAGAGGTTAACCACGATATCCCCAAGGAGACCATTATTCCCCCCACCGAGGTGGAGGAGAAGATGGGCGCCTTTGTGGCGGAACTGATCGAGGACGGATCTACCATCCAGATGGGAATAGGGGGTGTTCCCTACGCGGTCTCTAAATTTTTACTGGATAAAAAAGACCTGGGGGTGCATACGGAGATGCTTACCGAAGCGATGTATGAACTTTACCAGGCCGGTGTAATTACAAACCGGAAAAAAACTCTCTATCCGGGAAAGTTTATCTGCGCCTTTGTCTTTGGAACTCAGAAACTCTACGATTTTGTTAATAACAATCCCTCGGTCTTTGTGATGAGCGGCAGTTTTACCAATGATCCCTATGTGCTGGGTAAAAACAGCAAGATGATCAGTCTTAATGCTGCCCTGATGGTGGATCTTACGGGGCAGGTCTGTTCCGAGGCCATCGGCACCCGCCATTACAGCGGCACCGGCGGCCAGCTGGATACCCATAGGGGGGCTGTACAGAGCTCCATAAACGGTTTGGGCGGAAAGGGGATCATAGCCCTGCGCTCCACCGCAAAGGACGGGGCTGTATCCAAGATTGTGCCGGTACTTCCCCTGGGCTCCCCCATCACTGTGCCCAGGCAGGATGTAGATTATGTGGTTTCCGAATACGGTATCGCCCACCTGCGGGGAAGGACTGCGGCGGAACGTACCCGGGCGATGATTGCCATTGCCCATCCGGATCATAGGGAAGAATTGAAAAAGGAAGCCCGTTCCATGGGGCTTATTTAAGGGAGGAGATATGGCTAATGCAAAGGAACTGATTCCCGATCTTTCGGGAAAAATGAAAGTGGAGAACAATACCCGGGAGATATACTGGGAATACTTTGGGAAGAGGGAAAAGGAGGTGGTGTGTCTCTTGAATGGCCTTGCCATGGACACCCGCTCCTGGATGACCGTTTTGCCCCAGGTTTATCCGGAGTTTGATGTTCTCCTTTACAACTATTTCGGCCAGGCCGGCCCTCCAGGCCAGGAATCCTCCTGTCTGGATGAGCCCTACTTTATCCCTAAATTTGCCGAATACCTCGCCGGTGTAATGGATATTGTAGGTGTCAAGAAGATCCACATTATGGGGGTTTCCTACGGCGGCTTCGTGGCTGCGGATTTTGCCCGGCTTTTTCCGGAGCGAACCCTTACCATTACGCTTTCGGGAATAATCCTGCAGAGGGAGATGTTTTTCCAGATCTACCAGGACCTCTCCCTGCTCTTTTACCGCAGCGGAGACAAGGTCTTTGAGGTTTATACCCATTATATGTACGAAAAGATCTTCGGCCAGAATTTCGCCGCTAGAATTTACGGGGAAACCATGGAGAAGATGCGCCAGAATTTCTATGCCCGGTACAATCCCAAAAAACACTGCCTTATCCGGCTCACCGAAGCCCAGAACCCCTATTTCGCAGCCACCGATGAAAACCCGATGCTCTACAGCGCCATTAAGGCTCCCATGCTGATCCTTGCCGGGGAGGAGGACAGGACGATCCCCATCTGGGTGCAGAGGAAGATCCCCTCCATTGTGCCGGACACGCGGTTCATTCCCCTCCCGGAATGCGGGCATCTTACCTATCTGGAACAGCCCGATCTTTTCTGGTCAAACCTGAGGGCCTTCCTGCGGGCAAAGAAGACTGATTATTAAAGGAGTATGACGATGGATTGGAAAAAAAGCACCGCGGTAATAACCGGCGGGGCAAGCGGAATCGGGGAGACCGCAGCAAAGATCCTGGCACAGAAAGGCGCCGCTGTGGTTATCGGGGATATTAACCCGGGCGAGATCAAGCGGGTAGTGGGGGAGATTGCTGCGAAAGGAGGCCGGGCCGCTGGTCTCGTTACCGATGTTACCAAGGACGGCGATGTCGGAAACCTTATGGACAAGGCTATAGATTTCGGCGGCAGCATAAATATCGTTCTACCCTGCGCCGGAATAATCCGGGACGGACTTATGATCAGTCCGGATAGAGAGACCGGAAAAGTAAAATCAAAGATGACCACGGAGCAGTTTAGGAGTGTTCTAGAGGTAAACCTGCTGGGCAGTTTTATTACCCTCCGGGAGGCATCGGCAAGGATGGTGGATAACGGGTGGAAGGGAGTGCTTTTCGTAATCTCCTCCATAAACCACGTGGGTCAGGTTGGACAGCTGAACTATTCCTCCACCAAGGCCGCCCTGGCCCTGTGGCCGAAAATCCTTACCGGCGAGTTCCACATGAAGGGCATTTCGGGAGTCCGTGTTGTCGGGATAGCCCCCGGTTATGTGGGAACACCGATTCTTAAGGGGATGAACCAGGACGCCCTGGCGGCGATTGTCAAGGATGTCCACCTGGGCAGGCTTATTGAGCCGGAGGAGATTGTCCGGCTTATGGTGGAGGCTGCGGAAAACGAGGCCTTGGACGGAGCAACCCTGGAGATTACAGGCGGCGTAACCTTCGGTCCACGGACCAGGGCAAAGTAAATTCGGGCCGCCGAAATTATGCTTGACAACCCGGTAAAAGCGGGTGAAAATGGGGTGACAGTGAGAGATGATTCAGTTCGAACATTTCCTGTATTTCAGCTTCATTACCCTGTCTCCATTGAAAATACAATAGGTTTTAAATGAAGGGAGGTAGTATGAAAAGATTTGTAAAAATGGCAATTGCGGGGTTACTTTTGACAGCTTTAATAATTCCCGCCTTTGCAACAGGGACGCAGGAATCAGTTCCAGTTCCCGGTGTAACGGATACCGCAATTAAGATCGGTACATTCCAGGCCATGTCCGGTCCGGTAGCGATAATCGGAACCTCTGTGGCCAAGGGGATGCAGGCCTATTTCGAGTACATCAACAAGCAGGGCGGTATAAACGGCCGTAAAATAGACTTGATAATAGCGGATGATCAGTTCAATCCTGCTAAAACGGTGGTTGAAACCAGGCGGCTCGTGGAAAATGACGGTGTGTTCGCCATGGTAGGATGTCTTGGCACACCGGGAGTGCTGGCAGTTATGGACTACCTGCAGGACAGCGGGGTACCCTTTGTGTACCAGGGAAGCGGCGCCACCCAGCTTGCCATTCCCCCGAAGTACTGGGTCTTCCCCTTCCAGCCCAATTATCTTGTGGAAGGAAACGTGATGGTCCGGTATCTGGTGGAAACCAAGAAATTTACCAAGCTGGGTATGATCTACCGGAATGCAGAAGACGGAAAGGACAGCTATAATTCCGTAATGAACACCATCAAGATGTTCCCGGGAGTAGAGATGGTCCGGGCAGTGGCGGTGGATCCCACAGCCACCGACTTTTCCGCCGAAATCCAGAGACTCGCCGCAGCGGAGCCGGAGGCTATTATTGTTACCCTCTTTGCACCGCAGACTGCCAATTACCTGAAGCAATCGATCCAGCAGTTCGGGCTTAAAAAACCCCTGTATCTCCTAAACTACGCCAATCCGGATCCGACAACCATTGCCGCAACCGGTGCGGATGTTATCGAAGGTGTGGAGGCTATGGCCTGGGTGCAGGTTGATTTTACCCAAGCCGATTTCCCGCCCTTTAAGTGGTACCAGGACCTCCATGGCCAGGGACAGCTGCCCAATGCCTTTGCGGTAGCGGGTATGATTGCAGCGGAGCTTTTCTGCGAAGGGGTGAGCAGGGCTGGCAGAAACCTTACCAGAGATGGCCTGGTTAAGGGCCTGGAAAGTATGACCGACTGGAGCGGTATTCTTGCCAAGGATACCCTGTATAAACCCTACAATGAAAACGACATAACCTGCCGTTTGGGAAAACAGAGGATGTACCCTCTGGTGGTTAAAAAAGGTGTCTGGGAAATAGCAGGGGACTGGGTAGAATACAAGGCTAAGTAAAAAGAGCATTAGGAATAAATCGAAAAATGAGAGATGCGGGGCAGCCTTCCGGGCTGCCCCGGGATTTTATTACGCCGGTAAATAAACCGGATTATCGGAAGGAGAGGCTTGAAACCTATGCTGGAAGCACGAGAGGTCAAGGTAAAATTCGGAGGGCTGACGGCGGTCAATAATTTTTCCCTTACCGTGGAAAAGGGGACAATCCATTCCCTAATAGGCCCGAACGGTGCCGGAAAAACCACCCTGTTTAATTCAATTACCAAGGTGGGTCCCATAACCTCCGGAAGCATTCTGTATAAGGGGGAGGATATAACTTCTCTGCCGTCTTATAAAATCATATATAAGGGGATTGCCAGAACCTTCCAGAATCTGCAGCTCTTTGCCGGGATGACGGTTTTTGAAAACCTCTACTCCGGGTATGCGCATACCTTCCGGAAACCCTTTCCCAGTATTTTTACCGGAGTGCAGAGACCTTTCGAGAAACAGGCCAGGGAAAAGGTTGCGGAGGTGGCAAAACTTTTCGGTCTTTCACTCCTCCTGGGATACTATCCGCAGCAATTATCCTACGGTCTTTTAAAACGGGTGGAGATAGCGCGGGCTCTTATTTCTGGCCCGGAACTCCTACTTCTGGACGAACCGGCTGCGGGTCTTAACCAGGAGGAAACGGAGGAGATAGATGCCATATTCACCGGTTTGAAAAACCAGGGGATAACGATCCTTTTGGTGGAACATGATATGAATATTGTAATGAAGATTTCGGATAAGGTTACAGTGATGAACTTCGGGAACAAGATCGCGGAAGGAACCCCGGCCCAGATATCCAGAGACCCGGAGGTAATCCGCGTTTATCTGGGGGAGGCGGCCAATGCTTGAGGTATCCGATCTGAATATAAAATACGGCCATGTCCACGCGGTAAAGGAGATCTCCTTTTCTCTGAATAAGGGGGAAATCCTTTCCGTGCTCGGAGCGAATGGGGCAGGGAAGAGTTCCACCCTCTTCGGGATAACCGGGATTGTCAAAAGTACCGGTAAGGTGGTTTTCAAGGGTAAGGAGCTTTCCAGAAAAAACACGGTGGAAGGGACAAGGATGGGTCTTGTGCTTTGCCCGGAAAACCGCAGGATTTTTTCAGGCCTTATGGTGGAGGAGAATCTGAAGCTTGGAGCCTATGCGAGGGGGAGTTTTAAGAGGAATGCCGATATGGTGTACGGTCTTTTCCCCATCCTTAAGGAACGGTCGCGCCAGATTGCCGGATCTCTTTCCGGCGGCGAACAGCAGATGCTGGCCGTGGGCCGGGCCCTTATGGCGGATCCGGAGCTACTCCTTTTGGATGAACCTTCCCTGGGTCTTGCCCCGGTGGTGGTGGACGAGATATTTTCGGTCTTCCGGAGCCTGAAGGAGAGAATGTCGATCCTGCTAGTGGAACAGAATGCCCACAAGGCCCTGGCTATCAGCGACCGGGCATACATCCTCCAGAACGGACGAATTGTCCACACCGGTGAGGCAAAGCTCCTTTTGCAGGACGAAGCCCTAAAGAAAGCCTATCTGGGAATGTAGGAGGATACGGTGATTATACTTCAATCTATCATTCTTGGGATTCCCCAGGGAGCACTTTACGGTTTAATGGGTTTCGGCATTGCCCTTATATTCCGGTCAGTGGGAATAATCAACTTCGGGCACGGCCATGCCGCCATGATAAGCGTTTTTATCGCCTTTACTGTTTTTTCCGCCACCCAGAATTACCTCCTTGCCCTGGTCTGTGGGGTTTGTTCCGGTTTTATCTTCGGTCTCCTGATAGACAGGGTGCTTATGAGGCCGATCAAACATATATCCCACGGAAGCATGCTCATGATCACCCTTGGACTCCTTATGGTTTTTGAGGGATTGGCGATCCTTGTCTGGGGAGCTGACTACCAGATCTACCCGGTAATAGCCAAAGGGGTTCCCTACACCGTGGGAGAAGGCCTAAGGCGGCTCGTGATCCCTAGAAATGAAATAGCCATAACCATGATAGCCCTGGTGGTTTCCATAATTCTTGCCTTTCTGCTTAAATACACAAAACTGGGTACCGCCATACGAGCCCGGGGTCAGGATGAAATAGGCGCCCGGGTGGTCGGAATAGACACAAACAGGATAGACGCCATTGTCTGGGGCATAGGGATAGGTTTAGCCGTACTTGTAGGGGTCCTGGCGGCACCAAAATCCTCGGTACATCCTAATATGCTCATCAACATGCAGCTCTACGGTATAACCGCCGGGGTGCTTGGAGGCTTCGGCAGTCTCTTCGGTGCCATCTGGGGAGGGCTTATCCTGGGAATCCTTGAAAAACTCGTGGGGGTTTATATTTCGCCGGATTATCAGATAAGCATAATCTTTCTCCTCATCATAGTAGTGCTGGTTATAAAACCTTCGGGTATTTTTGCCGGCAAGGGAAGCGGGAGGGTGTAACTGTTGAAAAAGACAATACTGATCGGCCTTGCGGCCCTGGCTCTGGGATTTCTATTCATCAATAAATCCTTTATCCTGATGATCTTTTCCATTATCCTCATCTATGCCATTGCCGCCATGGGAATGAATATTTTAACCGGCTTTGCCGGCCAGCTCTCCCTTGGCCACGGAGCCTTTCTTGCCATCGGTGCCTATACCTCCGCCTATCTATCCATCCACATGGGCACTCCTATAATTCTGAATATGCTGGCGGGAGCCGTGATTGCCTCCGGGCTGGGGCTTCTTATAGGTCTTCCCGCCCTGCGGATGAAAGGTTTCTATCTGGCCATCGCAACCATAGCCTTCGGAGTAGGAGTGGAGCAGCTTATAGCTGCGGTGGATGAACTGGGGGGGCACGGAGGCATCTACCGGATTCCACGTCTTTTTCGGAACCAGTTCAACACCTTTCTGATAATACTTGTAGTATTCCTTGTAATGTATCTGATAGCCCAGATTATTGTAAAATCCCCCTTTGGAGTGAAATACCGGATGGTCCGGGACAGCGAAATAGCAGCCCGGGCTTACGGGATTAATCTTCGGAAGATCAAGTTGAATGCCTTTGTGATAAGTGCAATCTACGGTTCCGTGGCGGGGACCTTGTATGCCCATACCGTGGGATACATCCAGCCCATGGATTTCGGGCTGGCCACATCGATCAACCTCCTCTGCATGGTGATAATAGGAGGCGTAACCATGCTGGAGGGGGGACTTATCGGTTCCATGATAATCTCGGGACTCCCCTTCTTCTTCTCCCGTACTTCGATACCCATGTCCATCATCGTCGGTATACTGCTCATCCTCTTTGTCCTGCTTTTGCCTAAAGGGATAGCCTTTGAAATCTTTCTGGCCTACAACAGGCACCTGCAGATACCTTATATCAAGGTTCTGCGGTTCCTCCATTCAAAACGGAAAGGCCGGGGCAAATTTGTTACCGCCGGAGATAAACGGATCTATTATACGGAAGAGGGATCCGGCAAACCGCTTCTTTACCTTCATGGTAACAGCGGTTCCCACGAATGGTTCCGGGAGGTAATGGATGTACAGGGCTACCGCACCTTTGCACTGGATATACCGAATTTCGGAAAGTCGGACAGCTTGCCGGAAAGCGACATTGATCTTTACGCTGACAGCATTGCCGATTTTATGAAAACCGTGAATATTAAGGATTGTTATGTGGTTGGCCATTCCCTTGGCGGCGCTGTGGCCCTCTCCCTGGCCTTGCGGCATCCGGAAAGGGTGCGCCGGCTTCTCCTCCTGGACGGTTGCCCCATCGATGGCCTAAAAACACCGGAAGAGGCTTACCCTCTAATTGAGATGTACAAAAGAAACTACGTGCTTTTTAAAAAAAGCATTGCTGCTGCCATGGGTACGCGGAAGGATCGCAGACTGCACAACCTCTTGACCAAAGAGGCTTTATTGATGAATCCTTCTTCCTATGCCGGAAACGCAAGAGCCCTGACAAGGGTAGATTTCCGGGATCAAGTTAAGGACTTCCGGATTCCCACCCTTTTTGTGGCCGGGGAAAAGGATCCAGTAATAAGTGCCGAGGATGCCCAAAGAACGGCAGAGTATCTAGGCGGAAAAGTAATGGTACTGGAAGGAATCGGCCACTCCCTGGTGGTAGAAGATCCAAAGAAGTTCAAGGAGATCCTGATCGGACACGACAAAGAATGAAAGGAAAAGGGAACACCTCTACCAGGGAAAAACTCCTCAATTCCGCCGTAGACCTCTTTTCCCAGCGGTGGTACGAATCCGTCTCTATCGTAGAGATCTGCAAAAACGCCGGCCTCTCCAACGGAGCCTTCTACAAATACTTTTCCGATAAGGAAGAGGTTTTCAAGAATATCCTGGACACCTTTATGGAGAGTTTTCCCCTGCGCTTCCAGACCCTTCCGGGCTCATCGATAAAAGAGAGGCTTACCGCTTTTTACACCCTTCTTTTTCAGGCAAACCGGGAGGATTGGAAATACATCAACATATTCCGGGAAGGGGAGTACCGGTATCCGGAATATGAAAGAAAACTCCGCAGAATTTATATGGACATCCTTTTCCGTATCTACCAGAGGGAGATCCGGGAAAGCGAATATCTCTATGCCCTGGGAGGAGTGCGGTTTCTCGTGCGAAGACCCGTTTTCCAGGAGACCCGGGTGGATCCGGAAACCCTGACCGATCTTGTCATGGGGGGCATTTTTAAATCCTCCTCCGGGAAGGGCCGGGATTATCTCGACACCCCCCTTAACCCGCCGTTAAAGGAAGGGGCAACGGAAACCCGGGACAAGCTGATCCAGGCGGGAATTGAGCTTTTCGGCAGCCGGGGCTACCACACGGTGAATGTCTTTGAGATCTCCCGGGCCGCAGGCTTTTCCGTGGGAACCTTTTACATCCACTTTAAAAGCAAAGAGGAGTTTCTTGCCGAGGTCATACGGCATATCGGAAAGGGTCTCCGGCATTACATAGGCAAAAGAATTGACAGAACCCTTCCCAGGGTGCGGATGGAACTTCAGGGTTGGCTCCTCTTTCTCTCCTATTTTTCCGTTCACCTGGAAAACTACGAGATTGCCCGGGATGCCGAGTTTGCCGCCAGCGAGTCTGTACGGGAGTATTACGACGAACTGGAAAAACGATATTCCACCGCTGGAATCAGGATACCCAATACCAAACTGGCGGTAAACTATCTCCTGGGAATAGGCCACCATCTAGGCATAGAATACTTTTTCAGCAAATCCTTTTCCGACCCTGTCCCCCTGTTAGTGGAGATGGAGGAACTGCTTACATCCGGTATGCCTAGGTAATACCGCTGGTTTTTCTTTAATGCTGCACCTGATCAAGATGGACGCCGGTCGAATAATTGCCGGAGAAATCAACAGTATATATAGTTCTCCGAACCTTGTTGTTAGGGGTTTAATATTACATAATTCTTATATTTAGAGGAGATATTCCCCTGGTTTTACTGGAATAAAATACCCTTAGGGAACTTTCAAATACCTTTTTTTATATATATAATCAGTCACAACAATCTTCGGAGAACTATAAATGAAATACAAAGTGACAGCTTTAGCCAAGGACAGTCAGTGCCCTCTTGTTAAACAAGGCGACAGGATGGTTATAGAAGGCACCATGGTAAATTTAAAGGAAACGGACAGTATCTGTACCGTGGCGCTGGGAGCCATTCAATATTCCCTTTACATGATGGGAAAGGCGGAGGATCCTGCAGACTTCGGCAGATCGGATGTTTACACCCTGCAATGTCCAGATCCGGAAACCAGGGTGATTTTTGAAATCTCCCGGCAGGCGATGGAGGAATAGACATTTTCGTCTGGTTCTGACGGAGAAGGATGGTTCCAGCCGGTGCCTCGGAACAGCCAGGGCGGATCACTTTTTCCCTGGCCTTAACTCCTTTATAACTCTGTCTGCTGCAATTTTGCCGGTCAATACTGCAATGGGCAGCCCGGAGGGGCTGTAGGTCCACTGGCCCGCCTGGAAGATATTCGGCAGAGTAGTTAATACAGATTTCGCCACCTGCTGCATCTTGTGGACCGCCGGAAGATTTTCTTTTCCGAAGGCCCACCCTGTAATAGCTCCGTCGGAATTACCGGTTATACGTTCTAAGGAGAGAGGGGTGGAGCAAAACCAATCCAGAACCTTCGAACGGAGACCTGGAAAAATACTTTCGGAAAAGATATCCAGAATATAATCTGCGCAGAGTTTCTTAAGCTCTTCGTACCAGCCGGCTTCGTGGATTTTTCTTGTCAGGGTGTAGTCAAAGAGGCAGCTCAAGATCAGGCCTGTCTTGCCCGGGGGAGCAAGGGAGGGGTCTTTGAGCACTGGGATGGAGATCTCGAAGGTGTTGAGGTCGAAATAACCTTTAAGGAAATGCTTCACCCTGACGTTGGAATCTGGGTAAGTACCGAAATTGTCCAGAAGCTCTTTCAATCCTTCCCTCAGGATATTACCCAATCCTTTGGGTGAGGGGGTGTAGAAAAAGTGGCCCTCGCAGATCTTTCTGAAGTATTCGGGAGATTCGTCCACGGAAAGAAAGAGGGATAACACAGAATCTCCTCCCCTGTGCTCCCTAAGCCGGGAACTCCAGGCGACCGTTTTCTCCTTTACTCTGACATCGGAAATCGCATTGACATTGACTGCCCTGTACAGGGATTTTAGGTCGGCGCACCAGATAAGTTTTTTGTAATAAAAGGTTTCGCCGGTGCTGTCGGTAAGGGCCTGTTTTTCCGGATCCACCCCCACTGCCTCGCGGCAGGGATACAGGGCAAGTCCTTCCCGTTGTGCATACCCGCTAAGCAGGTTCATGAGAGTCGCGGTACCGCCCAGGGGATACAGATAATCAAGATAGACACTGAAATAGCTCATGGCGAAAAAGGTGGGAGTCTTTTGGAAAAAATGCTGACCTATCATATCCCGAAGAGAAAGATTGGTTGTTTTAGTAGCCAGAAACTTCTCCACCGGCCTGGTCAGCCTGTTTATCCTGCCGATTGTGGAAAGAAATTTAAACAACCAGGGAAGCAGACGTTTGAAAATATATTGATAATCTCGGGTAAGATCCTTGAAAACAGGATTTTCTATTCCGTAGATTACATCCATGTCCTTCATTATTCTTTTGATAAACCGGATGATCCCTTCTATCTCCCCACGGCTCTCCGGATAGATAGCTTCGAGCAGCTCCTGGTAGTCCCGCAGAGATTCCTTCGAGGTAATGGAGATTACCCTGTCACCAATGCCGATGGACACCGGGCTTTTTACATATTCCATCGACAGGTTCAGATCGGAAAGCATGGGAAGGATTATCCCCGAATCCTCGATGGCGCGTAATCCCATATCAAAAATAAAACCTTTCCGGTTAACCTGCTGCAGCAGGCCTCCGGGCTTCTCTTGTTTGTCCAGAAGCGCGACATGCAGCCCAGCCCGGGAGGTATAGGCAGCGGCGGTCAGTCCTGCAGCGCCTCCGCCTACAATCAGGACATCATATTTCATCGCTCAATCCCGAAAGTTGCAGAGTTTTTTCCCAGAGCCGGCCCCCGACTTCCCGGTCCAGGGCATGGGGGGCTGGTTTTTCCGGATGGGTCCTGTTGAAATATTTACCCGTTACCCCTTCTAACGAGGGATGCGAGGCAAGATAATGGAGAGATTCCCCTGATATTTTAACATCCTTAAGAGATTTCCATAGAATCTTGTCATGATACCAGATGTAGAAGCGTCCGTTGTTGTGCCCGATATTGCTTTTAACCTCTCCGGGGTGCATGGCATTGATGGTGATGTTTGTACCCGAAAGACGGTCGGCGAACTCCCAGACGGATAAAAGCTGGGCGGTCTTTGAGGCTCCGTAGCCGCGCAGCCCTGTATAGATCCTCTTCCTCCAGTTCAGGTCCTCTATGTTAAAGCCGTTGAATCGGTGCCCCTGGGAATTCACCTGGATGATCCGGACCGGCCGGGGATTGGTTTTAAGTTTTGGAATGAGGGAGTAGGTAAGGACAAAAGGGGACAGATGATTTACGCAGAATACCGATTCAAATCCGTCCTTGGTATAGATCTTTTTAGTGGAATGGATTCCGGCACTGTTGATGAGGATATCCACCTTATCGACCGTATCTGCGATTTCCTTGGAAACCTTCTTGACCTCTTCGGGTAATGTGAAATCCGCAAGGAAATACCTGATCTTTACGCCGAAACGGCTTTCAAGATCCTGCTTTACAGCCCTTGCCTTGGTCTCGTTTCTCGCCACCAGGACAAGATTGCAATGGAACCGGGCAAGTTCTTCCGCAGCGGAAAAACCTACCCCAGAGGTTGCTCCGGACATAACCGCTGTTTTCCCAGCCAGGGACACATCAGAGCGAAGGTGCGGGGTTTTGTTATTGGCCATCATCACCCGCATATCCTCCATCCGATACTGTTTAAGGTATTTCAACATACTTTCATCCGATCTTGTTACCCGAATTTTTTATGCATGAATTTCCTGTAGGCTTTCCCTAACCGGGGAATATTGTCAAAAATATCGCCCCAGAGATCGTAGTAGTCTCTTTGTTCGATTATCTTGGAATTCTCGTCCAGAGTGAGTTTCGAACAACCATACAGGATTGAACTGGGAAACTTCTTGAACATCATTGTCATCTCCCATTGCATGAAGATGATGTTTCCTGTTTGAGAAAGGTCAAGGATCTCCATCTTTAATTCCCTGCACCGTTCTGCCAGGCGGTTGCAGAGGGCCTCAAAGTCCCGTTTTCCTGAAACCTTCTGGATGGAATCCTGAAAAACTATGTTTTCGTGGTAATAGGGGAACAGATGGGACCAGTCCGGTTTGCCGCTGGTATTGTATGTTTTTGACCACAGCTCCCGGACAGTTTCTAGATTCAGGATCTTTTCCATTCTTGCACCTTATTTAATTACTTCTGGCAGGAACATACCGTAAAAAACTTTATCCCTGCCCCACCTCCACAGCCTGAATCTCCCGGGAGTACCGGTGGAAGAATCAGAGCCCGGCTGAAAGTACTCCTGGGCAAGGCGCAGACGATCTGGTCACGCCGCCGCTTTAGTTAGTAACAAAAACCATTATCGTTATGTTTTGCAGATCATGATTTAAACATCAAAGCTCCCGTTTGTCAAGACTTTGATTTAGCCATGAACCGGAGACTGACAACAGTCAGGCAACGGGGTTGCTTTCCCTTCGGCATTAGCCGTTGCCTAGTGGTCGTGATTATAGAAAAAAAACCTATAAACTTTACAAATCTTACTTTAAATATCATAATTGTAGAATGAACATTTACCGTATTTTATCTGATAGGCTTCGCAAATCCGCGGAGTTGTTTCCTGTATTAGTTCTTACAGGGCCGAGGCAGGCGGGAAAAACAACACTTCTGCGTGAGCTTTTTCCAAAGCACAATTACGTTTCCCTGGACCTGCCCAGTCTTGCGGAGGCTGCAGAAACAGATCCAGATTCCTTTTTTAAGGCTTATCCTCCGCCGGTATTGATAGACGAGGTCCAGTATGCTCCCGGGTTGTTCAGACATATCAAAAGGCTGGTGGATCAATCCCGCGATTCCTATGGCCGTTTTGTCCTTACAGGCAGTCAGTCCTTCCCGCTTATGCGGGAGGTCTCGGATAGCCTTGCAGGTCGCTGTGTATGGTTTGAACTGGAAAACCTGTCCGTTGAAGAGCTAGTGTCCGAGGGTCTGATAGATCCTAAAAAACCCGACTGGCCGGCGCTGATAGTCCGAGGACAATTCCCGGAACTTTGGAAAAGGCCTGACCTGCCGACGGATGATTTTATGCGTTCCTATGTTGCTACCTACCTTGAGCGTGATGTCCGTCAGATTTTGAATGTATCAAGCCTGCGGGATTTTGAACGCTTTCTGCGGCTTATGGCAGCACGGTCTGGATCGATGCTCAACAAAACAGAGGTTGCCAAAGATGTCGGTGTGGCCCCGAAAACCATAGGCGATTGGGTAGCGGTGCTTCAGATATCCGGTCAAATCACCCTTCTTGAGCCTTGGTATACCAGTTTTAATCGCAGGATAGTAAAGACCCCAAAGGTATACTTCCGGGATTCAGGACTTCTATGTCATCTCCTCGGTTTGGATACCCAGAGCCTACTCCGCTCCCCCTTCCTGGGCCCGGTGTGGGAAGGATTTGTCCATTCCGAACTCCGCAAACTTATCGGCCCCATGGAACGACCTGGGCGGCTATGGTTTTACCGCGATCAGGCAGGGACAGAGGTCGACCTTCTCCACGAAAAGGATGGATTTCTGGATTTCCTTGAAACAAAATGGAGCGAACATCCCGGGTCAAAAGATGCGGCGGCAATTTCCCGTCTTATCCCCGATCTATCCGCCTCGGGCAGACCAGAGAAGCCCGGGCGTGGCTTGGTAATTGCCAGAAACCCTCTGCCCTATAGAATTATGCCTGGTATCGATGCTCTGCCTCCCACGGAACTCAAAGGATGGCTGGCCGGGGAGGAATATTAACAATTTTAATTATCTTCAGATACCTACCTGCCGATCCTTCGTGAGTTTTCAATTCCTCCGGTGCGGCTGTTTAATAAAACCTCGGTTTCGGAATTGTCCTTATTTTCCATCACAATATGCCACATGGGGAAATATACTAAGTCATTGAAAGAAAGTTCAACCTTGGGATCCTGCATGGCCAGATATCTTTTAACAAAGGCCTCGTAAGCAGCGGTGCGGCAGGTTTCCAAAGCCTCTTCCTTTTCCAATACAGGATTAAAAAGAATCGAGCTTTCGGGTATATCTTTTTCTTCAAAAAGATCCCCATCGATTCTTATTGGAAAGGCTCCTCCCTTTGCCGCATTGCAGGCAATCCAGATTTCCAGAGAGCGGGGTTTCATAAAAAGTCGTGGTATTTTAAAGGTGTAACAGGAGATCCAGTAAGGAATATATTGGAGATCCGCCGAGAGGAAACGGGATCCGGATATTCTCTTTTCCGCCACAGCTTGGGCTTTGGATTCGGAAATCAATATTGGAACTGCACAAATTTTCACTTTGCCCCCATCCGCTATATTAATATAGAGCAGCGGGCAGGGAAGTCCCCACCCGCATCTTCATGGTAATGTCAGGTTTTTTTCCTTCCCCGGAAGGCTTCTACCAAATATCCAAGGGTAATAAACCCGGTAACAATAAAACCCATGATAATAATGATAATACTTAAAAAGTCCATCTTTAGCTCCCTTACGCCTTAAGTGGCGCATCTTCCTTTGTAGCCAGACTGCCGATGATCAGGGTTACAGTTCCAACAACAACGGCAACAACCACAGGATCAAGACCGAGTATATTTACCTTGGTCACCACTAGTATAATCGATACAATAAGCGTAATGATGATTGACAGGAAGGCTCCCTTTGATGTCGCCCGTTTCCAATAAAAGAGGGCAATGACAATGGGGAACAATGCTCCGGCATAAGGAGTCGCCATGAGCTGCATAATGTCTATAATTCCCTTGGCAAATAAAGCCAATATTATAGATAAAACTCCCACAATCGCCACACCTATTCTGGAGGCCTTTACCATCTTTTCCGGTGCAATCTTCTTTTTAAGAACATTCTGGTAAAAATCCTTTACCAGGTTGGAGGAAGCTACCAGTAGAACCGAATCAGCACAGGACATTACCGCAGCAATAAGGGCTGCCAGGAGAATTCCCTGTACCACTGGGGAGGTAAGCTTGGTAATAAGGGTGGGCAATACCGAGTCTCCGCCGATATCCGGAAAGAGGGTTGCTCCAATAAGACCGAGAGAAACCACGCTGATCATATAGGGAATGTAAACTAAAATAGAGGCTAAAAGGGTAGAGTTTCTGGCTACCTTTTCATCCTTGGCAGCAAAAATCCTGATCCAGAGTTCCTGGGAGAGGAATCCCTGGGGAATAATCCAGGAAAAGAATCCCAGGGTTACGGCAAAGCCGTAGGCGCCAAGATCAAAATGAGAGGCCGGTAACGCTTCGATAATACCTGTAAAACCACCCGTCGCCTTGAAACCAACTATAGGTAAGATGATCATTACGCCGATGAGATTCAGAATTAGCTGCATAACATCGGTAATTGCAACACCAAGCAATCCTCCCAGCATGGTATAAACAATCATTACGCCGCCGCAGAGAATTACGGATTTAACAAAACCGATTCCTAAAAGAACATTAGTTATGGTACCAAGGGCTACAACCTGAGCGGCCGCTATTCCCAGGTACTGGATAACAACCAGAAGAGTCGACCAGTCTCTGGTTCTCTTATCAAACCTGGATTCAATTACATCCGGCAGGGTGATGGCATTCAGATTGTACATCCTTTTTGCCACCAATACTGCAATAAGAACAAAGCCTAAAGAAAAACCTACAAGAATCCACCCGGCGGCTATACCGGCGGAATAGGCCATTCCGCAGATACCCATGGTGGTGCCGGATCCTATGGCTGTAGCTGCCAAGGTGTTGGTGTTGAACCAGAGGGTAAGTCTCCTTCCTGCAACAAAGTAATCATCCAAAGATTTGTTGTACTTTGAAACATAGAGACCAATGGCCGTGACCAGGATAAGGTACACGACAACGATGATCATGGTAATGCCCATAAGCATTCCTCCTTTTGTGTAAAATCAGGGAAATGATAAAACAAATAGTAGTGCTATGCAAGTAAAAAATTATCTTTATGTCTAGTAAATAAGGAAAATATGTCTCTTTTTGTTTTTACTAAAGCATTTCTGCTTTTTTTCTTTTTTTCCAACCCCGCTTGCCGGCAGAGGGATATTATATATAATAGAAGTAGGAATTCTTTTAGGAGAGCACGATGCAGGATACAGCGGAATTATTGAAGGGAAAAATTATATTTGAAAAAGGAACCCACAAGGTTGTGTGGCTGGGATGGGACGAGAAGACCTCTGCCGGGGCAGTGCAGACAAATCAGTATCTTATTATTTCCGGCGGAAGGGGTATTCTTCTTGACCCGGGAGGGGTTCACCTCTTTTCCAGAGTAGTAGCCAGTTTAAGCAATTACATTAATATAGAAAAGATAGATACAATACTCTTTTCCCATCAGGATCCTGATGTTTCCTCCGGCATCGCCCTTTGGCTGGGGATTACCAATGCAAAGATCTTTTTGTCCGAACTTTGGCTTAGATTTATGCCTCACTTCGGTATTGTGAACCTGAGCCGGCTTTCCCCGATTCCCGACGACGGTCTTTCCATTCCCCTTGCCGGGGGAACCATTGGCTGTATTCCCGCCCACTTCCTCCATTCTCCTGGGAATTTTTCCTTTTACGATTCTATTTCAGAGATCCTCTTCTCCGGGGATGTCGGGGCTGCGGTTTTCCCAGAGAACAAGATCTATCTCTATGCCGAGGATTTTGATTCTCACTTAAGGCTAATGGAGGGCTTCCATAAAAGATACATGGCCAGCGGGGAGGCTTGCAGGAGATGGGTAAGGAAGGTGAGGGAAAAAAATATTAGCCAGATTGCCCCTCAGCATGGGGCAATAATGGCCGGGGAGCCGGCAAAGTTGTTTTTGTCCTGGCTTGAAAATCTTAAATGCGGCATCGACCTTTTAATTTAAGGGTGGAAAGGATGAATAACACAGATCTTTACCTGAATTTTTCCAGGGCTGTAGCCCAGTTTGTGGTTGGTTATCATAAGTCGGTGGTTTTAAGCTCCGTTACGGAAGATTCCCTTAATATCATAAACAGAAATATCGGTAATGTAAAAAACTCTCTGGAAACCATTGTGTCGATCTTTGAGGAGATCCGGGCAACCTCCCAGAATACCGCAGAGAACTCCGAGGCTATAGATAAAAAGTTTTCCGCTATTGTTCAGGAGACTACTTCTTTGGATAATGCCCTGGAGGGAAGGGTAAAAGAGATTACCCAGGCAAAGACCGATTCCAGGGAGATGTTAAGGCTGTTCGAGGACCTTTCCAACAAAACAGAGAAGATCCAGGAGATAACCGGCGCAATCCAGGATGTCTCAGACAGAACCAATATCCTGGCAATAAATGCCTCCATAGAGGCAGCCCGGGCCGGGGAGTCGGGAAAGGGCTTCAGGATAATTGCAGGCGAGGTCCGTAATTTGGCTCAGAAAACAGGGGAGTTTGCCTCCGATATTGAGCATACAATCACAGAGTTTAAAAAGGTTTCCAGGGAGGTTGCGGATTATGTCCACAGTTTTGCCCAGATCCTTACCTCCTTTACCAATGATATTATCCAAGTCCGGGACGGTTTTTCCGACAACCGGCAGAGACAGGCGGAGGTGAGCAATGCCGTTTCCCAGATTTCCGGAGCGGTAAAGGAGGAAACCTTTGCCCTGGAGGAGGGGCTTAATGCCCTGGAAAAAACCTTCGGATCTCTGCAGGATTCCCTGGCGGTGATAGGAGCCCTGACGAAATCCTATAAAACCATAGATACACTCTTAAATGAATAGCTGGAATACTTCTTCTATGAGGTGTGTATGAAAAATCCCTTTTATTTTTCTGCAGCAGAGGAACGGGAGACCTCCCTTTTATCCCTAATTATGTCCCTGTCCCAGGCCATGGATCTGGTTAGCCCTTATGTGGCAAAACATCAACTTAAGGTTGCCTACCTGGCTGATGCCCTGGCCAAGGAGATGGGTTTCCCGGACAAGGATCTCTGGGCTATTCAGTATGCCGGGATTCTTCATGATATAGGTGCTCTCTCCCTCTCCAAGAGGCTTGAATACCTCTCCTTTGAAATCAACAATCCCCATCGGCATGCGGAATTGGGATATCTTCTTCTATCCGATTTTTCACCCCTGGAAACAGCAGCCTCTATTATCCGTCATCATCATGTTAAGTGGAACAGCGGAGAGGGTAAGGTTTTTGAGGGAAACCCGGTAAGGATTGAAAGCCACTTGCTACATCTCGCCGACCGGATTTCTGTTTTGCTGGACCAGAACCGGGAGGTGCTTTCCCAGGTTTCCCGAATTAAAGATACAATCCTGGATAAAACAGGTACATGGTTCCATCCCGAAGCAGTAAAGGCTTTTCTTTCCCTGGCAGAAAGGGAAGCCTTTTGGATAACTTTGGCTCTGGTTGGGACGGAGAACCGGTTTTGCGAACAGGCTACAGACTCCATGCTTTTGGATTCAGATTCCCTTCTGGATATAGCAAAGCTCTTTGCACGGGTAATTGATTTCCGCAGCCGATTTACCGCTACCCATTCCAGCAGCGTGGCTTCTGTGGCTCTCTTCCTTGCCCGGGAGAGGGGGTTTTCCTCCAAAGAGTGCCGGGAGCTTCAGATTTCTGGATATATGCATGACCTGGGTAAGCTCTCTGTTCCTCTGGAGATTCTAAACAAACCCGGTCCTCTTTCTCAGGAAGAGCTGTATGTAATTAAAAAACATCCCTTCTACTCCTTCAAGCTTATTGAGCAGATCGGGGGAATGGAGAGGATAAAGATCTACGGCTCCCTTCATCACGAAGGTCTTACCGGTAACGGATACCCCTTTCATCTTGCAGAACCGGAGATCCCCCTGGGCTCAAGGATTGTAGCCTGCGCAGATATTTTTACTGCCCTTACGGAGGACAGACCCTACAGGAAGGGGATGGAGGAGGGGGAGGTGGTCTTTCTTTTAATGGACCAGATTAAGCAGGGTACTTTGGATAAAAGGGTTGTGGATATTTTGCTGGACAACAAGGAGAAGGTTTTCTCCATTAGAGCGGAATCCCAAGCAGAGGCAGAAAAAGAGTACAGCAGTCTGGAGAGCAGGGTTTCTTTTAATAATCTATGATTATAATTTAATAATTAAACCGTAGCTCCGAGAATTTCTGGATCATAATGTCTTTCCGGAAAATCGTAAAGCTGGAGAATACCCTTTCCCTTGGAAAGTTCCTCCCACTTATCGATCTCAAAAACCAGGTTGACAACTCCTCCTGGAGGCAGGGTGTTAATTCCGGTTTCGCTGAAATGATTCACCAGGTCCAGTAACGCCGGATTGTGGCCGCAGAGGTAGACATGAGCAATGGAATCCTCGAAACCTGAGGCAATATCATTAAAGACCTCCAGGTCGGCAGTGTAGAGTCTTGAATCCTCGGTAATAAACTCCTTAGGCAGCCCTAGTTCCTTGGTGATTCTTTTAGCGGTTTTCAAGGCTCTTTTTGCAGGACTGCAGAGAAAGAGATCGGGAAGATTAAGGGTCGCGGAAATAACCCGGCCCATAATTATGGCATCGTTCTTTCCCTTCTTTGTCAGGGTTCTTTCCCTGTCCGGTTCCCTTCCTCCGTTTTCAGCTTCGCCGTGGCGTATAAAGGTTATACTCTTCATGATTCAGAATATTAGTATGGAGAAGGAGAACTATCAAGGGTCAGCAGGGGAAGAATTATCGGGATACCCTAGGAGGATCGGTTTTCGTGTTTTTCTACAAATTTTTTTATCTCTTCGTAGGCTTCCACTATCTTGCGGGCCTTGGATACTCCAAAGGAAAAGGGGTATCTGTCGTTTTCGTCGGTCTTAAGTACTAGAAGCGGATTACCCTTAAATTCTGACTCTTCTACTATCATATCATCTCCTTTTTTGAATGTATTGATTGTAGCTTATTACTATAATACCTGCATATTTCCTTAATCTTCAATAGCGATTCTCATTTTGAACCATTTTGAATTGATTTTACCATAGAACGCCAAAGTTTTAAACATATAATGGCTCAAAATGAGACATCGCTCTCAATCCGACTTCTAAATTCAGAATAGCTAAATCTTAAAGCTTTATCTTGAAAAAATCCTATTTAAAAAGTATGGTTTAAAGTAACAGAAAATCCAGCTAAAACCAATTTCCTTAACTGTAACAAAAAGCCGGTTGGCAAAAAGATATTATTAAATAGGTGATAAAATGAATATCAGCATTATCCTTGTGGTTGTCCTTTTGGGCAGTATCGGAGCTCTTCTTTACGCCTTTTTCAGGACCCGATGGATCTATAAACAGCCTGTAGAAAATCAGACTCTTAGAGAGATAGGCAGTTACGTCTCCGAAGGAGCAATGGCCTTTCTATCCCGGGAGTACAGGGTTCTCCTTCCCTTTGTGCTTATTGTAGCGGCCTTCTTAGCCCTGGCTAATCAGGGGCAATTGAAATACCAGGCTATCTCCTTTATCCTGGGAGCCCTCTGTTCGGCCTTGGCAGGATTCATCGGAATGAAGGTGGCCACAGCCTCCAATTCCCGCACTACCGCAGCCGCAGTAAAGGGGCTGAATCCCGCACTGCAGGTTGCCTTCAGCGGCGGAAGTGTCATGGGCATGAGCGTAGTGGGTCTCGCTCTTTTAGGGATTTTCCTGGTGCTCTTCTTTTCGATAAGGATTATAGGGGAAACGGTGGATCTTCTCTACAGTGTTGTGCTTCCTGTTCTTTCCGGCTTTTCCCTGGGCGCCTCCTCCATAGCCCTCTTTGCCAGGGTGGGGGGCGGAATCTACACCAAGGCAGCGGATGTGGGAGCAGATCTGGTAGGAAAGGTGGAACAGGGAATTCCGGAAGATGATCCGAGGAACCCTGCCACCATTGCGGATAATGTAGGCGACAATGTGGGGGATGTGGCAGGTATGGGGGCAGACCTTTTTGAATCCTTTGTGGGTTCCCTGGTGGGATCCATGATTCTGGGTCTTGTGGTTTCCGGGAGCGATGCTGTAAAGATAAAGCTTGTAACCCTTCCCCTTCTTTTAGCTGTGGTTGGGGTGTTCTCCTCCATTATCGGGGTTTTCTTTGTAAAGGCTAAGCCGGGAAAATCTCCTCAGAGAGCCTTGAATCTTGGAACCCTTGGAGCTGCCGGGATTGCCACAACGGCAAGCTTTTTTGTTCTTATGTTCTTTATTGGCAAGGATACCTTCAACAACAGCGCTGGGTATATCCATATCTTTTTATCCTGCCTTTTGGGGTTAGCCGGGGGAACTGCCATAGGGTTTATTACGGAGTATTACACTGGTACAGGAACAAGGCCTGTAAAGGCGATTGTAAAGGCCTGTGATACCGGCGCCGCCACAACTCTAATTACCGGTATGGGGGTGGGAATGATCTCTGCTTTACCGGCAATTATTGTAATCAGCGCTGCCATCATTTTAAGCAATTATCTAGCCGGGCTTTACGGTATAGGAATTGCCGCCTTGGGAATGCTCCTTACTTTGGGAATCCAGCTCTCTGTGGATGCTTATGGACCTATAGCAGATAATGCCGGAGGTCTTGCGGAGATGGCGGAATTTCCAAAGGAAGTAAGGGAGATTACCGACAGCCTGGATGCCGTGGGGAATACCACCGCAGCCATTGGTAAGGGTTTTGCCATCGGTTCTGCAGCCTTGACTGCTATAATACTTTTTACCTCCTTTAAGGAACAGGCTGGGGCTACTGTAATAGATCTTACCAGTGTGCCGGTTCTTGTAGGTCTTCTATTAGGGGCTGTTATTCCCTACCTTTTCTCCTCCCTGGCCATGAGCGCCGTAGGAAAGGCGGCTTTTAAGATGATTGAGGAGGTAAGAAGGCAGTTCAGGGAGAAACCTGGAATCCTTGATTATGAGGAGAAACCGGATTATGCAAAATGTGTGGATATCAGTACCCATGCCGCTCTTAAGGAGATGATGCTTCCCGGGCTTATCGCAGCCGTGACTCCTGTGGCTGTGGGTTTTCTGGGAGGTATAGGAATGCTGGTGGGGCTTTTAACCGGCGTAACTGCCTCTGGGGTGGTCCTTGCGGTATTTATGTCCAATTCCGGGGGCGCCTGGGATAATGCAAAAAAGATGATAGAGGGGGGACTTTCCGGCGGCAAGGGTTCCTCCGCCCACAAGGCAGCAATCGTAGGTGATACGGTGGGAGATCCCTTTAAGGATACAGCTGGACCCTCCCTGAACATTCTTATTAAACTGATGTCCGTGGTTTCTCTTGTGATCGCGCCGATATTAAAATCCTATTGGGGGTAGATTATGCAGTATTCAAAACATTTATATGAGATCTTTTTTCCCAACTCTGCTCTTATTGCTTCCCAGTACAATCCCGAGCAGTTTGCCAGGCATTATGTATCGGGAAGTACAAGGCATTATGCCGGAAAGGTTATATTTGCAGAGATAGATACCGAGTTTCGTAATCCCTATTTTGATATTGATAAGGGTTACGAAGGATTGGTTCCCCACGAGGACGGTCGTCCAAAGGCGACAAAATTCATCTCCAGCTACCGAGTCCTGGAGCACATGGATTTGGATGCCCTGAAGAAGCTTTATCTGGTTTCTGCAGAGGGATCAATTCTTGGGCTGGATTCGACACCCTACGACAAAGTACATAAACCTGATTTTTTAAGGACCATGGTAGAGATTGATCCGATGAGAATGATAGTCCTTACCTCCCTGGATTTCAGTCAATTTGCCGACTATATAACCAAGCCGGACAATCCAAAGGGAGCACCCCAGGTTTTATACACCCAGATAGATCTTAATATAGAAGAGTTCCTCAAGGATTTTGAAAACAATCCCCTTATGCCCTCTCCAATTCCCAGTGTACACCCGGCAAAGCTTAGGGACGCCATCTATGAACTGAGGATGTACAAGGACAAGAAAACCAAAGGCCTCTCCCTGGATTCAAACCTTAATAAAAAATCCTATAAATATCTAAGGCACGGCTTTATGTTTGCCTCCCAGGAAAAGACAAAATTCTTCCCCATTCCAGAAGAGCGGGAGATTGAGAAGATGAACTTTAGGTTCTGGCGGACAATGTAACCATGAAACGGATGCTTCCAATTGCAAGATCGGATATCCATGCCCATCTGACTAGAGAGGCGGTGGATATACTCTTCGGCAAGGGATACAAACTGACAAATATCCGCAATCTTACAATTCCTGGTCAATTTGCCTGTGCAGAAACCTTGGAAGTGGAGGGTCCGGGCGGAAGCATAAAGGGTGTTGTTGTGGTCGGTCCGGAGAGATCCTACAATCAGATAGAAATCTCCTTTACCAATGGGCTTGCCCTGGGGATTACCCCTGTCTTACGAGATTCCGGGGATCTTAAGGGATCTCCGGGAGCTCTCCTTAAAGGCCCAGTCGGGGAGCTTAGGCTTGAAGAGGGTGTTATCGCTGCAAAGAGACATATCCATATGCACACCGAGGATGCCAGGGAATTTGGTGTTGTAAATGGGGAGATTGTTAAGATTATCGTTCCGGGTGAAAGGGGTCTGGTTTTTGACAATGTTATTGTCCGGGTAGGTCCCGAAAATGCCCTGGAGATGCATATAGATTTTGATGAAGGTTTTGCTGCCCGGGTAGAGGACTTCATGTTGGTGGAGCTAGTAAAGACTTCCTGAGCCATTACATGAAAGCCAGTTTCATTAGTTGAAAATACAATAAAATTATTGATATTTTAGTATGTCAGAACCTTGTTATCTCTTGAAAATTCTATTATATTGAAGATCTGCTGGGGTAATCCTTTTGGAAAACCCTTTTCTTTTTTAATAATAGGAAAACGAGGTTCTCGCAAAATTATATTTTGCAAGAACCTCAATATTGGGTCGCTTTGGCAAGTGCTTAGAAATTAAGTACTTACCAAAGCTAAAGGTCTTGGCAATTTCAAAAATCTGGATTTTTGAAATTGCTTTAAACAGTATAAATTTTCATTAGGAGTAAAGGATGAGTGAACTTATTGTTGTTGCTTTAGGCGGGAATGCAATTAAGCAATCAAACGAAAAAGGTACTACGGAAGAACAGTTCCACAATGTTGACAGGACAGCTATTCAGCTTGCCAAGATAGTTCAGGCTGGGTACAGCCTGGTGGTTACCCACGGAAATGGCCCTCAAGCTGGTGATCTGCTTATTCAGCAGGAGGAGGCCAAGGAACTTGTCCCTCCCCAAACCTTGGCTATTTGCGGAGCCATGACCCAGGGTCAGATCGGCTGGATGTTTCAGAACAGATTAGCCTTCCGGCTTAAAGAGCTTGGACTTAAGAATTCCGTTTGTACAGTGGTAACCCAGGTAGAGGTTTCACCGGATGATCCGGATTTCCAGGATCCTACAAAACCAGTTGGACCCTTCTATACCAAGGAGGAGGCGGAGGTTCTTGTAAAGGAGAAGGGTTATATAATCAAGGAAGTAAAGCCCGGTACTGCAAAACCCTTCCGCAGAGTTGTTCCCTCCCCGGAACCTATGGATATTGTAGAGAAGGAAGTAATCAATAAAATAATAGCCAACGATGGCGTAATTGTTATTGCCTCCGGCGGCGGGGGTATCCCAGTTGAGAAGATGGCAGACGGTAGTTATGAGGGTATCGAGGCAGTAATAGATAAGGACAGGGCTGGGTTTAAGCTTGCTCAGGTTGTGAATGCCGATAAATTCATGATCCTTACAGATGTTGAAAAGGCCTGTATAAATTTCAACAAACCAAATCAGGAAGCTCTCTCAAAAATCACCCTTAAAGAGGCAGAAGCTTACCTAAAAGAGGGGCACTTTCTTATGGGATCCATGGGGCCAAAAATCCAGGCAGCCATGAGGTTCGTAAAGTGGAAGGGCAAGGAGGCGATTATTACCTCCCTGGATAAGGCTTTGATTGCTCTGCACGGAGAGACAGGAACCCATATTGTTCCATAAATCTTGTTAAAACCAGTTTTAGAGGCTTTAAGATGGCTTATAATAATATGAGCCCTTAAAGCCTCTTTTATTTGTAATATTAATAAAAAAATATTAACCTTGAAATTCAGGGTTATTTGGAAACTATGGGAGTTTTACCGGATAAACTAATACAATGCCCAGGTTGCGGCAAACCCTTGCGTTTCTCCCTGGTTAGTTACGGGGATGCGAAGGGGATGCGGCGATGGGTGGATGGGTACATCCAGCATCCCTTGCTGGTGGAATCGCCCCAGTTCTGTGGCTGCCCTGAATGTGGCAGAAACTTCTGGGTGGAGGATGCAAAAACCATGGGTAGTTTTTCTTTTCTGGCTGGAAAGAGCATACCAAGGAACTGGGAATCTGCCTCCTATGTAAAGGATCTTGGTTTGTCAGAACTACTCCAGGTGCTGCCGGATTCCGGGCTCCAGAGAAAACCAGTGGGTTTTGAAATCTATCTCCGCTTGCTGGCTCTGCACAAATTCAATCATCGCAGAAGGTCAAACAGGATTTATCTGGACCAGGAAATCATTAAAAACAAGGAAACCGGTGCAGAGGAGGGCTGTAAAATATCTCCGGAACTGTTTACAAATCTAAAAGAATTGATCCTTCTTCTTTCGGCCAACAATGGTCTTGAGTATGAGGATTCCAGATCCTACTTTTTTTTATTAAAAGCGGAGACGGAAAGGGAGCTGGAGCTCTGGAAAGAGGCAGAAAAAACGATAACGCTTTTACAGAATCTGGAAGAGCTGAATACCCAGGGCGAGGCAGTTAAATATCTTGTAAAAAACAAATTAAGTGGAGTTTATCTATTACCGGAAGGGTAAAATATTCGGGAGGTTGTTATGAAATCGGGAAGAGTACAATTAAAATTAGGGGCTAAAATTGCATTGCTTTTTGGCTTAAGTTCCGTAATTCTGTTTGCCGGATTGGGAATTATGGTCATTCTTCAGGTTACCAATACTGTTGTTCCCTTAACTGAAGAGTTAAGCAAGGAGGTGGTAAAGGCCAGAGCCTTTGAGGTCGGTAACTGGGTTAAGGGGCATCAGAATATGGTTAATCAGATCAGCCGCAATGCTGCCCTAAAGTCCGGTGATCTTAATCAGATTCAGTCTTTTCTATTATCGGAACACAGGTATAAATCCGAGGAATATGAAACAGTCTTTTTTGCTGACAACAAGGGCGATTTTCTCGCCACCGATGGAAGCAGGGGGAATATAGGAGACCGGGCTTATGTTCAGGAATACCTTAGGGGAACTAATTTTGTTGTCAGTGATCCTCTTCTTTCCCGGGCTACCGGCAATCCTGTTTTCGTGTTAGCAGCGGCAGTAACAGACTCTGCAGGCAACAGGATAGGACTTTTCGGTTGTACCATCAGTTTGGAAGTTGTATCTGCTGCAGCAGGGGCAATAAAGATCGGGGAAACCGGTTACGGTTGGATAGTGGATGGAAAAGCCCAGGTTCTTGCCCATCCTTCGGAGGAGTACAGAATGAAACTGAACTTTTTCCAGGCAGAATCTACCGGTTTCCAAGGTCTTGAAAGGGTGGCAGAAAAGGTAACCCGTGGTGAAGAGGGACTCGAAAGGGTAATAAATCCTGAAGGACTGGATCAGGTGGTGATCTATTTTCCCATTCCAAATACTCCCAACTGGTCCTTAGGTGTATCTGTTCTGGAATCTGAGCTTCTTGCTACAGTTAATGCCATTTCAAGATCCCTTATCATTATAGTGGCAGCTGCCATAATAATAATTATCACCCTTTCTCTTCTCTTTGCCCGGTCGATAGTAAAACCTATACAGACAATTACCAAGGGTATCAGGTTGATTGCCGGGGGAGATCTGGTACTGGATTCCATTCCAGCGGAGGTGATTCAAAGGATAAATTCCCGCAGGGATGAGCTGGGGGAGATAGGAACCGCCATGGCGGATATGCTTGGGAACCTGGAAAGGATAACCCTCTCCATTATGTCTGCTTCTGGCGAGGTAGCTTCGGGAAGTCAAGCCATAAGCGATACTTCCCAGTCAATGAGCCAAGGAGCAGCGGAACAGGCGGCCTCGGCGGAGGAGGTTTCCAGTTCAATTGAACAGATGGGGGCAAATATAAAGCAGAATACAGAGAATGCCCTGGAAACAGAGGTAATCTCTAGGAAGGCCGCGGAGGATGCCCAGGAGGGCGGAAAGGCGGTACTTGAAACCGTAGCAGCCATGCGGGAGATCTCTGGTAAAATATCCATAATAGAGGAGATTGCCCGGCAGACCAATCTTTTAGCTCTGAATGCCGCCATAGAGGCTGCCAGAGCAGGGGAAGCGGGAAAAGGCTTTGCTGTAGTGGCCAGCGAGGTCCGTAAACTGGCAGAAAGGAGCCAGTCCGCCGCAGGGGAGATAAATATGCTCTCCTCCAAGAGTGTGCAGGTGGCAGAAAGTGCAGGGAAGCTTATAGAGAAGATCGTCCCGGATATACGGAAAACTGCTGATCTGGTTCAGGAAATTGCCGCAGCCAGTAAGGAGCAGAGTACTGGAACAGAGCAGATAACCAAAGCGATTCTTCAGCTGGACAAGGTTATTCAAGCCAATGCCTCCGCCTCTGAAGAACTGGCCTCAATGGCAGAGGAACTCTCCGGGCAATCAGAGGAACTTTTAAGCACAGTTTCCTTCTTCAAGGTCTCTTCTGCAAATTCCTGGAGGGAGGGGGAAGCCAAAGCAGCTATGACAGGTAACAGTACAAAGCCCCATGCTGCTATCCAGGCGCCACAGAAACAGCGGGAGATTAAACCAGGATCTCCTCAGAAAAGGTTTTACAAGGAGCCGGAAAGGGTAAAGGAGATCTCCAATAAAACTGGAATTACTTTAAGCAAGAATCCTCCCAGGGAGGAGGATCCGGATTTTGAAGAGTTCTAGGCTTCCTCGATTCGGACTATTCCATCACGGTTGACCACCATCAGTGAATGGTACATGGAGGGGGGGAGATCCTCCCCCCTCCTGGACAACCGAAGAATAAGGTGGGAATGATACACCCGCTGAGCATTCATCGATTCGATTTTTCCATTGTTGTAGAATTTTACAGGGGTAATCGGATTGTCCATCTCGGAGAACCACTGGTCCAGCTTGAACCTTACAATCCCAGTAACTGAATCGAGCCTTTGGTGGTGTTTAAGCAGTTCCTCGCAGTCAAAGATGGTTTCCTTATGAAAATGGATTACATTCTCCTCTGGCAGGATTGCACGGAAGGGATTCTTGCCATGATCTCTTAGCTGCAGGACGCTTTCCGGAATCCTGTTTATCCTGGGAAAGCGGATCAAAGTTCTACTGATACCGACCTTCTTCCCGGAGGCTTTATCGATCAGGTTATTGATTATATCCGCCACCAGTTTTGGTATTACCTTAATAAGTATTGATCTACTTACCTCTTTTGTTCTGTCCTTAAGCATATAGGCAGCAATGATTATAAAAGCCCAGGGCAGGCTGTAGGCAGCAAAGACCTTGTCTGCAAAAAAGGCTGCTAAGACAGCAATTGACATTGCCAAGGCTGCGGCAATACTGGCAAAAAGGTGCATGAGCCTTTTGGGGGTATTGGAGGTGGCAGAGGTAAGATAAAGGGAGGACTGGGACCACTTTTTTAAGGTGCTTTCCCTGTAGAGCCTCCTCTCTCCGGTTATGGGGGATTTGAGATCCACCAAAGACTGAAGGTAACCGGTTTTTTTACGGTAGTTCCTTTCCCTGCCTATCCAATCCTTTAGGATCTCATAGACTTCCTGCAGATTCTCTCTTTTGGAGGTTAGTGAATGGAGAGAAAAGGTGAATTTTTCCACATAAATACTTATTGCCTCGTCCGCCCAGGAAAGGGTGGACCTTAGAAAACTGTCCAGATGATTCTGAACAAAATCGCCATGTAGTTTCCGGAAGGAAGTAAGGAAGAGCTCAATCTCTTCCAAAGTCTGTTTTATGCGGTAATTGAGATCCAGGCCTGTGCCATTCTGATGCATGATCTCTCTGTAGAGCATTTGTGAGGAGCGGATCTCCGCCCGGATTATATTTACCAGGGCCTGCAGTTCGTAATGAATACTGCTCCTGGTCCTGTCATCCTCCAGATTGCCAGAGACAAGGATGCCTCTTATCCTGTTTAAGGGGCTCAGCTGGCAGGATGGGTCCAGGAGCTTGTTTATGGTTATGGAGGGAGTAGAAAAGCGCGTATAGGACTGGAGATCTCTGAGAAATCCCTCAACCCCGTACCTCTCCTTGTCCAGCCGTAGCTGGGAGGGGGTGAAGATATAGAGATCTACTGTGTAATTGACCTTTTTTTTGTCTTTCTTAACAGGAAAGTGGACTTTTATTTCCACTTGATGTGAGCCATGGGGTTTCAGCCTAACTTGATAGGCATCCACCGGAACCTGAGTTAGCATAATCTATACAGAATATAGAAAAAAGTTAATTACTTCAAGTGTTAAAATTGTGTTAAATTTCGATTACCTGCAGAGTGTCGGCGATCTCCTTTGCTGCATCCCGGGGAGGAAACCATTCTATGGAGTAGCCCAGGCATACACAGAGGAAGAGGGTATCCTTGTGCTGTACCTTTTTTCTGTAGTGTACATGACCGCTTACCGCAATCCGAACCTTCCTATCGATAAAAAGCTCCCCGTATTCCGGGCTTCCCAGAAAGGCATTGAAGTATCTCCACATAGTCCGGGAGATATTCACCTTGAATTCCTGTATTGGAATAACATGGGTCACGGCTATGATCTTTTTATCCTTAACCTTATCCAGAGAATCCTTTAATTTTTCCAGAAAGAATTTATGCATCTCCCTAGTGTCCCTGTCCCAGATCGATTTAACCTTATCCTGCCAAAGCTTGTTCCGGAACTTCATTTTTTCAAATTCTTCCAGGGAAAAGTTGGGTTCCCCGAAGGCATAATCATACCAGCCCAGATCGCCCATCACAGCCCACTCCTTGTTCAAAAACACGGGCCCTCTGGCCAGGTTCCCCGGGTGGGCGAGAAGGGCATTGTAGGTATCCCAGGCTGTGGATTCAGGGTGATGTTCATTCCAGATATCGTGGTTCCCCGGGACGAAGAGAATTTTTCTTTCCGTATAAGTGGTAAGGGTATCCACAGTGGCGAGGGAAAGTTGGTAATCACTGGAGATGTCGCCGGCAATTATAAGGCAGTCGAGATTCTGTTTAACCACCTCTTCCGCAAGAAGCTCCGTGATTATGTCCTTTCCCTTTTTCCTGTTTAAATCCACATGGATATCAGATATAAAACCTACTTTCATCAGGCAGCCCCGGAAAGCCGGGGATTGATCCGTTCTGACAGGGTATCCCCCAGAATATTGAAGGCAAGGACTGTTAAGGCAAGGCTTATTCCAGGATAGATTGCCATCCAAGGAGCGCCAACCAGGTAGTTTCTGGCATCCTTAAGCATTAAACCCCAGCTTGCCGTGGGAGGCTGTGTTCCAAGCCCAAGGTAGGATAGAGATGCTTCCACTACCACGGAAAGAGCAAAGGTTATGGAACATTGCACCACCACCTTACCCAGCAGGTTTGGGATTATGTGTTTGAAAACAATTTTAAGAATTGGAGAACCTAAGGCTCTGCCGGCTTCCACAAAACCCTCTGTTTTAATGGAGAGTGTTTCCGCTCTGACCAGCCGGGCAAAGACGGGACTGTAGATGATCCCCAGGGCAATCATTACCTGGACAATACCGTAACCTAAAAAGGATACCACGGTAATGGCTAATAGGATTGTAGGAAAGGAAAGGATGCTGTCCATAAGCAGCATGAGGATCGAGTCCGTTCCCCGGGAACCAAGGCCGGCTGCAAGGCCTATTGTACTTCCCAGAATCAGGGAGATGGAAACCGTAACCACCCCCACCAGGATTGCAGATCTGGAACCGTGGATAATCCGGCTTAGAACATCCCTCCCGAAATTATCTGTCCCCAGGGGGTGGGAAAAACTTGGTGGATTAAAACGGCTGTCCAGGTCCTGCTCCGTGGGAGGATAGGGAGAAACCCAGGGAGCTGCGATTGCCGCAGCTCCCATAAGGATTAAATAAAACACCGCTAAAGAGAAAATTAAGCGTTGTGATTTACCAAGCCTTCTCATCTTACTTAAGCTCTGTCCAGCGGAAATCGAAGGTATCGATATTGGGAGTCATTCTAAAGTCTATAACATTCTTCCGAACACCCCTGTACCTATAGGAGGAACCGAGGAACACAAAGGGAACCTCCCGGGCCATAAGCTCCAAGGCTTCGTCGTAAAGCTTTTTACGGGCGGCAAAATCGGAAACTCCCACAGCCTGCTTTATAACTTCCGCTGCCCGGGCATTCATCCACTTTACATATTTTCCTTCCCCGTAGCCTGCCAGGGTACCATCCGGGTCAAGTTTTCCTGTGTGCCCGATTACGGTAAAGTCGTAGTTTCCTTTGCTGTATACCTCGGATAACCAGGTGGACCAGTCTACAAGCTGGATCTTAACATTAAGACCCACCTTAGTGAGCATCTCCTGATAGAGCTCTCCGGCCTTTACATGAAGGTCATAGTTCTGGGGAAGATAGATGGTAAGAACAGTGTCCTGCCCAATCCCGGCTTCCTTAAGAAGAGCCTTTGCTTTGTCTGGATTGTAGGGGTACAGATCTGTAAAATCCTTGTAATAGGCATTTCCTGCATCCATGAAGGTGGCTACTGGTTTTCCTCCACCGTAGGCTACATCCAGCACCAGCTGTTTGTCCACTGCATGGTTTACAGCCTGGCGTACCCTAAGATCGTTTAGAGGAGGTTTTGAACAGTTCATGGCCATAACCAGGATCATGGAGGTCAGCTCTTTATGAATAACTACATCGGGGTTTGCTTCCAGGATAGGAAGATCTTCGTGATCCAGAAACTCTAGTGCGTCGATCTGACCGGAAAGAAGTCCCTGAACCTGTACTGCCCTTTCGGGTATTACATGGAGAATTATTGATTCGAGTTTTGGAAGACCCTTCATCCAGTACTGAGTATTCTTGGCAAGAACTATCTTGTTATCCCTTACCCATTCGGTCAGCTTGAAGGGGCCGGTTCCCACAGGGGCGGAAGCAAAATTATGACCGCTTTCGATCAGGCTTGCAGGAAGAATGGCTCCCCAGCCGGAGGCAAGGGTGGCCAGGAAGGGTGCATAGGGTTTGCTCAAGGCTATGACAACAGTTAAGTCGTCGGGAGTGGTAATCTCCTTTATGGATGCAAACTCGCTTCTCTTGGGAGATGCCGTAGCCTCGCTTCTGATCCTGTCAAAGGTTGCCTTTACATCCTTGGAAGTAAAGGCCTGTCCGTCGTGAAAGACCACACCCTTGCGGAGCTTGAAGGTCCAGGTCAGACCATCGGGGGTAACGGTCCAGGATTCTGCCAAGGCTGGTACGATTTTTCCGGTGGTATCTGGTTCCACCAGGGTATCGTAGATGCTTTTTAAAACCTGGAAGGTTAAGGTTCCTGAGGTTTTGTGGGGATCCAGGGTATCAGGATTTCCGGAAAGGGCAAAATTCAGGGGCTTTACTTCCTGAGTTCCCGCTGCAAAAACCTGTGTCCCGGCCATGAATAAAACCGCCAGGATCAGGAGACCGAGGAATAATCTCTTTTTCATAGATCTCTCCTTTATTGAAAAACTACTGTCCCGAAATACCCCGGGACCGGGTTTTAAAGCAGGACACAACGTGTCCATTGCCAAGATCTGCCAGTTTAGGTGCCTTTTCTGTGCACTCCGAATCTGCCCAGGGGCAAGAAGGGGCATAGGGACATCCGGTGGTTTTGATTGCCGGTTTTACAGAATCCTTTTCCGTATCCTGATCTTCCTGCTCCTTCTCCGAAAAATCCGCCGCTTCCTTGCCTGGCACGGAATTGAATAGCTTCCGGGTGTAGGGATGCAGTGGTTCCTGTACCAATAACTCTGATGGAGCCTGCTCCACAATTTTACCCTTGAACATTACAGCTATGGTATCGCTCAGGTAGGAAACAAGCTTGAGATCATGGGATATAAAGAAATAGGTTAGAGAGAATTCATCCTTAAGGTCGGAAAGAAGGTTTATTATCTGGGCCTGAATGGATACATCCAGGTTGGATACAGGTTCATCCAGAACTAGAAAGTCCGGTTCCATGGTTAATGCCCGGGCAATCACTATCCTCTGTTTTTGGCCGCCGGAAAATTCATGGGGATACCTCTCCCTGTGTCCGTAGCTTATCCCCACCCTGTCCAGCAGGGTTTGAATCCTCTTTAACCTCTCCTCCTTGGGTATCCCAAGGTTGATAAGCCCCTCCTGAAGGCTGTCGAGAACAGTCATCTTTGGATTGAGGGCGCTGTTTGGATCCTGAAATACAATCTGGATACGCTTGCGGAATTTCCTTAGAGCCTTTGGGGATAATCCTCCCAGCTCTGTTTTGTCGAAGGTTACGGTTCCCGAGGTTGGTTTATCCAGGTAGAGTATCGCCCTGGCCAGGGTAGTCTTTCCGCAGCCAGATTCCCCCACCAGACCAAAGGTAGTGGTTTTAGGTACAGAGAAGGAGACTCCATCCACAGCCCGGAATCCCCGGGATTTTCCGTAAATACCCCTTCCGCGGTGCTGTTTTACTAGATCATTGCATATTAGGATATTTTCCATTCTTTCCCCACAAAATGACAGGCCACTTTATGTCCTGGTTTGATTTCCATTAATTCCGGTGTCTCCCTGGAGCATTTCTCCTCCGCCAAGGGGCAGCGGGGATGAAAGGCGCATCCTTCTGGAATATGCTCGGCATCGGGAACCCTGCCCGGTATTGCCACAAGTCTTTTGCCTCTTTTCCTAGCATCGGGTATTGAGAGAATTAGAAGCCGCGTATAGGGATGGAGAGGTTCGGAAAAGAGGATCTCCTTGGTGGAGCTTTCCATTATTTTGCCCGCATAGATTACCGAAACCCTGTCTGCCACCTCCTTTACAACCCCGAGGTCGTGGGATATGAAGAGTATCCCCATTTGAAACATAGCCTTCAGTTTGCTGATAAGTTTGAGGATCTGAAGTTGAAGGGTTACATCCAGAGCCGTGGTAGGTTCGTCTGCTATGAGAAAGGAGGGATTGCAGCTTATGGACATGGCAATCATTGCCCTCTGTTTCATGCCCCCGGATAGCTCGTGGGGATAGGAATTCAGCACTCTTCCATCCTTACCAAGGCCTACAATGTTGAGAAGCTCCAACGCCTTTTCCCTGGCCTGCTCCTTGGTCATTTTTTGATGGAGAATAAGCATTTCCGTAATCTGCTCGCCGATCTTATAGGCAGGGTTCAGGTATTTTCCTGGTTCCTGAAAGACCATGGCAAGTTCCTTTCCCCGAATATCCCTTTTTTCCTGTTCATTGAGAAGAAGTATATCTTTATCCTTGTAGAGGATCTCTCCCTTCTCAATTCTTGCGGGGGGAACAGGTAAAAGCCCCATTATGGCGGTGGAGGTAACGGTTTTCCCGGAACCGGATTCCCCTACAAGGCCATGGATCTCCTCCTTATAAAAGGAGAGATCTATACCCCTAAGGGAGCGGGCCACGGCAGTACCCTGGCCAAAGCTGACATGGAGATCCTTTACAGTAATGAGAGGTGTCTTTTCCATTCTATTCCATCCGTATCCGGGGATTAACTACACTGTACATAATATCAGCAATAAAATTGATTATGCAGAAGATCATGGCTACAAAGATGACTCCCCCCTGGATTACGGGGAAATCCCTCTGATAGATCCCGAAGAGAAAAAGCCGCCCAAGGCCGGGGAGGGAGAAGACCTGTTCAATGATTATGGCTCCCCCCAGCATGTATCCCAGCTGAATACCTGTTACTGTTATTACAGGCAGAAGGGCGTTTTTAAGGGCGTGCTTGTATTTTACCATTCTGTCTGTAAGGCCCTTTGCCCGGGCTGTTATTACATACTCTTTGGATAGCTCCTCCACCATGGAAGCCCGGGCAAGTCGTAGGATTATTGCCGCCCTGGCAAAGCCCAGGGAGAGGGCAGGAAGGATCATGTGGGCCAGGGTATCGGAACCGAAAAGGGGAAACAGGGGAATCCTTACTGCAAAAAGCAGAAGAAGGATTATTCCAAGCCAGAAGTTCGGCACTGCCATACCAATCTGGGAAAGCACAAGGCCGAAATAATCCCAGAAGGACCATCGTTTAACTGCGGATAACACCCCCAGAGGGATAGCAATGACAATTCCGATTACTATTCCCATAAGGGCAAGGAGCAGAGTAAGGGGAAAGCGCTGCATTATCAGCCTGGAAACCGGTTCTCCAGAGATCAGTGACTTGCCGAAATCGAACCGGACAATATCGGAAAGCCACTCAAAATACTGAACAGCCATTGGTTTGTCGGTGCCGAGTTTGGCCCGGATTGCAGCAAGGTCCTCCTCTGTAGCATCGAGGCCTGCAATAATCAGGGCCGGGTCTCCAGGGATAATCCTTATAACGAAAAATACAATCGTGGAAATGATCAGTATGGTAAGGAGAAGCCTTCCCAGACGTCTTGCAATAAAAAATGCTAGTTCCATTACCTTCCCTCTTATCCTTATATTACTAGGGAAAGTCCCGATTCTGCAAGCTGAATCGGTCCTGTAAATCCCTTTCTTGCCTGTTCCAGCAAGTTTTTATGTTGGCCGAAATGGGGCAGATGGGTCAGGATCAGACTATGGCACCTTCCCTTCTGTGCGATTTCCGCTGCCTCGCCGGCAGAGAGATGCCCAGGAATCGCCCCCCGGTATTCCTCATACAGGCTGGATTCGCAAAGCAGAAGATCCGCCTCCCGGCTGAAATCAACCAGAGCATCAAAATATCCTGTGTCGGCGGTGTAAACCACCGATTTATTTCCATAGGTCAATTTTACGGCATAACAGGGATCGGGGTGCACGGTTTTAAGGAAGGTGAGGGTGAAGGGCCCCAGGGCTAATTCCGTATCCTCGCAGAAACCGTAACCAGTGGTAAAGTTCTTGTAGGTCAGTTTTTCAAAGGAGGGATCCTCTGTGTGACCGTAGATGGGGAGTCCCGAGGAGCGGAGTCCAAGCTCCATATCCACCCTGACAGCGTATTGAAGGCAGAATAGATCTGCAATGTGATCAGCATGGTAATGGGAAACCGTAACAGCATCTAGATTCAACAGGGAGTGTTTTTTCTGTAGCAAGGATAGAGCGCCGGAACCGCATTCCAGAAGAAGGTTGTATCCTTCTGCAGAAAACAGATAGCAGGAGGTAGCCTCCCCAGGGCCTGGGTAGGCACCCCAGTGTCCTATGATTGTAAGGTTCAGTTTTTTATAGTCCATAGATCCCTCTAAAACAAGCGTTAAATACCCTCCGGTTATACCAATCGGAGGTGGAATCTGCTTAGGAGATGTAGGAAAAAATATCCTGTACTGTACTTACGACCGGAAGATCCGCCGGCAGTTCTTCTATGCCTTGCCTTTCATAACGGTTGATTATAACAGCTTTCATGCCAACCTTGGCTGCGCCTAGAGCATCATCATAGTAATTGTCCCCAATGTAGAGGGATCTTTCCGGCGATGCTCCCGATTTACTGAAGGCTATTTTAAAAATGCCTTCTTTGGGTTTTTCCACCCCTACCTCGCTTGAGATAATACAGTGGTCAAAGTATTTAAGAAGGTCGTACTGTCTTAGAATTGAACGAGCAGAACAATCCCAGTTCGAAATTACTCCTATCTTGTAGGAGTGTTTTTTTAGTTCCTCTAGCACCTGGCTTACAAAGGGGTAGGGGTACCACAGGGGATTAGCCTTGCTCCTGTCCTCCACCCAGGCTGCGGAGAGGGCGCAGAGATCTATCTGCAGTGAAAGAAAATAATTGGTTGTGCCCAGATACCAGGGGGAGTAAAGTTTCATATCCGTAGAAATTATTCCCGGATAGTCCCGCATGAATCTTTTATCCGACAGATGAAAGGCAAGGGAGATCTCCTCTAGACTTTTTTCTATGCCAAAGGATTCAAGTATTTTTTTATATGCCTCTTCTCGTTTTTTATATAATAAGGTATACCCAAGGTCAAACCATAAGAAATCGTATCGCATCCAGTCCTCAGTAATATATTCAGGTTAAGTGAGTGAATATTCTGTGTTTTTATCATGGTTATGTCAAGACGCAGAATAGGAAAAATTGAATAAAGAAAAACTACAATCCCAGGCGCATTATAAAGTAATTTTCCGTTTCCCTGTAAACCCGGAAACCGGATTTTTCGTATAGGCTTGAAGGGCCATGGTAATGATAAGCATCGGATTGTACATTCTTTCTGGGATAGGCTTCAAGAATAACAGGATCCTTTTCCTTGGCCAGCTCCTCGATAAGATTGGCAAGCAATGCCCTGGCTACTCCCTGCCTGCGGAACAGGGGATGAATAACATAGCATACAATGGATAGAATCCCTGCATCCTCGGGACTTTCCAGGTTTTTATCCAGTTTCAAGAGGGGATACGCGCCCTTCCTGTTTACATTCATCCAGCCTGCCACCTGGTTGTCTGAATAGGCAAGGTAGCCCTTAAGAATTCCATTTTTTAACAAATCCCTGGCCAATTGACGGTTGTCCTCTTTTGTCTGAGCCTGCCATTCTTCTATGCTCTTTTCATTGTGGTAAAAGGTGCAGTAGCAGCCCGACCAGGCTGGGTTATCAGTAAAGGCTTCCTTATCAAAGAAATGGAAAAAATCCTCCTCCTCTTTTAAGGTAAGTTTTTTAATTGTAAGATCCATACACTCCTCCTGCAGTTATTTCTTTTATGAACTGCCGCCAGCTTGTTGTCTCCCTCTCTCTAAAAAGATAGTATAAAATGGCAAAGGGGGAAAAGCAAGGAGATGGAAACAACAACAGGTTTTCGCTGTCTCGCCCTTAAAGATCTTAAGCAGAAATTCCGGAATGGAGAAGCCCCATCCGGCTTTTTAGCCTCCCTTGGGCTGCTTGTAGGGGAGCTTGGATATAAGATAGAGGAAAGGGAACTGTCTCTGCGGCTTAAGGATCTGGAGAATTTCCCAAATCAGGAGGTTTTTCTGGCCTTAAAGGGGGAGCATCCCGTGGGAATGCTTCATCTTTCCCTTTACCCCACCCTAATTGAAGGAATCGTAGCAGAGATAATGGCCTTGGTGATTACAGAATCCTGCAAAGGGTGCGGCTTAGGAAAGAGGCTTGTGGATCTTGCAAAGGCTAGAACAAGGGAGCAGGGGATTGATAGAGTAATAGTCCGTTCCAATTCCCTGCGGCAGGAATCCCATGGCTTCTACAGTCACCTTGGTTTTACAAGGAAAAAAACCCAACATTACTATACTATATATCTGGAGAGTTTTTAGGTATGACAAAACCCTCCAATAATTTTCACACACCTCTCGAGCAGGAGGAGACCCCCCTTTTCGATGCCCTGCTGGATTACCAGGCCAAGGCTCCAGCCTATTTCCGGATTCCCGGGCACAGGTTTGAAAGGGGGATAAACAGGAAATGGATCGACTTTGCTGGAAAAAATATCTTTCGCATGGATCTTACAGAAACTCCGCTTCTGGATGATCTGCACAACCCCACCGGGCCGATCCTCAAAGCGGAGCTCCTGGCGGCGGAACTTTTCGGCGCCCTGAAAAGCTATTTTTTGGTTAATGGAACAACCTGCGGGAATCAGGCGATGATCCTGGCCTCGGTAAAGGAGGGGCAGGAGATCCTGATACCGAGAAATTCTCACAAATCGGTACTATCGGGACTGATCCTCTCCGGCGCCAGGCCGGTTTATATTATGCCGGGGATCTCTCCAAAAGCCGGGGTGCTGGGTGGACTTTGTCTTGGGGAGGTGTCCCAGGCCCTGGATAGGAATCCAGGCATAAAGGCTGCTTTGGCAGTCCGGCCAACCTACCATGGTCTATGCACAGATCTTAAAGGCCTTGCGGAGCTTTGCCATAAAAGGGGAATATCCCTCCTGGTGGATGAAGCCCACGGGGCTCATCTGTACTTTTGCGAAAAGCTGCCCGCCGGAGCTCTATCCTCCGGGGCGGATGCCTGCAGTCAGAGCATTCACAAGGTGACTGGTTCCCTTACCCAGAGTTCCATGCTGCATCTGGGTTCCCCCCGGCTGGACCAGGCTCTTCTGGAATCATCCCTGCACCTTGTACAGAGCACAAGCCCCTCCTACCTTCTAATGGTTTCCCTGGATCTGGCACGACAGGACCTTGCCCTCTCTGGAAAGGATAATATTGAAAGGGCCCTGAATCTTGCCGAGGAGCTCCGTCAGAGGATAAATAGGATACCCGGTATACACTGCTTCGGCCGGGAGCTTGCGGGCGAGGCTGGGATTGAGGAGACTGACCCAACCCGTCTGATCCTCTCCGCCGGTGCCCTGGGGCTTACAGGCTTTGACCTGAAAAAGAGGCTTTTCGATGAGTACAGTCTGGATCTTGAGCTGGCCGACTGGTTTACTGTTTTGGCTATTGTAACCTATGCCAACAACCAGGAGGACGGGGAGAGGCTAATAAGTGCTCTTTCGGATATTTCAAAACAGGAGATGGAAATGGGGGTAAGGGTAACAAAACCACTTGGGCAGGGAATCCCCGGAGGGATACCGGGAGGCAAGGCAGTCTTTTTCCCCTCCCTACCTCCCCAAAGGCTTACTCCCCGGGAGGCTTTTTTCTCCTCCTACGAGACAATTCCCTGGAGGGAGTCCCGGGAAAGGACTGCCGCAGAGATGATTGCCCCGTATCCTCCAGGTATACCGGTGCTCTATCCTGGGGAGATTGTGACGGAGGAGATTTGGGAGTATCTTGAACCTTTCCGCAGAGAGGGGAGGCACTTGCAGGGTCCTGCTGATGGTACTCTGGGCAGTATCCGGGTTATCCTGGAGGATTAGGCAGTTTGGGAAACCTCTCCAAAGCCTCTATTCCCTCCCGGGAAAGGGAATAGACACCTCGTTTTTCCCTGATAAACCAACCGTATAGATTGGAGCTTAAAATCCTCTGAGTCTTATTTCCTGTGCCCTTTTTCCGGATTTCCCCGGGAGAAAGGGAGCCGGATGAGGAAAGTATCCTGGCTATAACCAGGGCTTCCTGTCTGTAGGCCGTCATCCTGGGTCCGGAATTGGGGGAGCCTGCAATGTCCAGTTCCGCATACCTGCTGTCGATCTCCCGGAGTATTGCCCTCTGTTTTTTGTGTTTTTTATAGGGTTCGTAATCGCCGGGATGCAGAACCGGTTCTATCAGGGTCTTGGTCTTAAGGAATCTTACCTGAAGAAGTCCCAAGCCAAGCCGTCTTAGAAGATGCTTTACATTTCCAAGGTTGGGCAGTGTCCTTTTCCCCGCCGGCAGGGGAACGGCAAGATAAACGGAATCGGAGACCTCCCTTCGCTTGATCCCCTGATAAACTAAAGCCAGGGAGAACCGGGTTTTCATTTCTATAATAATCATCTCCTCCCCCTTTCTGGCCACAATATCGCAGCCCTTTACCTCGCTTGCGACTTTATACCCCTGCCCTTCCAGATAGGTTTTAAGGGGAGGAAAGAGATCCGTCTCTCTCAAAATAGTTCTTCCTCCGCGGTTAGTATAGCCCGAACCCTTGGTTCTGCAAAAACAGCCGCAATAAAAAAAACGTCTTTCATATTCCAAAAGTATATCATAGAAATAGAAAAATAATTTTTTTAGTGCAACCTTTACAAGGATTATGGGTCTTCCCAGTATAGATTGAACACAAACCTAAGAGGAGTAAAATAGATGAAAAAGTTGAATTCCTTCACTCTCCGAGAGCTCCTAATAAGCAGTGCCGAATCCTTCTCCTCCCATACCGCCCTGCAGGATATTAACGGCCGGGGGATTACCTATTCCGGTTTGGGAAGGCTTGCCTTAAGGGTAGCGGAGAAACTCTTTAAAGCCGGCTACCCTAAGGGTGCAAGAATCGCCCTTCTTTCCGAGAACCGGCCGGAGTGGGGTATAGCTTACCTGGGAATAACAGCCTCGGGTTACACTGTGGCTCCCATACTTACCGATTTCCAGCCCGAGCAGATCAGGAATATCCTGGAACACTCGGAGAGCCGGGCTGTTTTTGTATCAAAACAGCTGCTTTCAAAGATTTCCGGTCTTAACCATAGTAATATAGAAGTTCTTCCAATAGAGGAGATCTGGCAGAATTCGGAGGATCCTCAGGTAGATAATAGCAATCCCCTGGATCTGGATAAATTCCTCCCTCCCGTCGGCGAGGAGGAGCTTGCGGCCCTTATTTACACCTCGGGAACCACTGGGAACTCCAAGGGGGTCATGCTCTCCCACAGAAACATAACCTGGAACGCCTGGGCGACAAGAGGTGTGATAAGGCTTAGTCCCCGGGACAAGCTTCTTTCCATCCTGCCCCTGGCCCACACCTATGAATGCACCATTGGTTTTATTGCTCCCCTTTTACAGGGCTGTTCCATAACCTATCTTGACAGGCCGCCCTCAGCTACAGTCCTAGTGCCGGCTTTGAAAAAGATAAGACCAACGGTTATGCTGTCCGTTCCTCTGCTGATAGAGAAGATCGTAAGGGCAAAGGTTCTGCCGGAACTGAACAGTATTTCTCTCTACAAATACAAAGTGTCCCGAAGATTGTTAAATCTTATAGCAGGAATAAAGCTTAAAAAGCAGCTGGGAGGCAGGCTCAGGTTTTTCGGTATCGGCGGCGCAGCCCTATCCTCCGATGTGGAAGCCTTTTTAAAGGCTGCAAGATTCCCCTATGCCATAGGCTACGGCTTAACAGAAACAGCTCCCCTCCTGGCTGGAGGAGCTCCCTACCGTTTCAGCCTTAGATCCACCGGTCCTGCCCTTAAAGGGGTGGAACTCAGGATTGCCGGGAGCGATCCTGTTACAGGGGAGGGGGAGATCCAAGCCCGGGGTCCCAATATCATGATTGGGTATTACCGGGAAGAAGAAAAAACCAGGGAAACCTTTACCGAGGACGGATGGTTCAAGACCGGAGATCTTGGGGTAATGAATTCCAGAGGGGAATTAAGTATCCGGGGAAGGCTAAAGACCATGATTCTTGGTCCGGCGGGAGAGAATATTTATCCGGAAGAGATCGAGTCTCTGCTGAATCAGTCCCTTTATGTGCAGGAATCGGTGGTTTTTGAGGAGGGCGCTAATCTTGTGGCTTTGGTTCAGCTTAAACCGGAGATCCTGGAAAAGCTTTACGAGGAATTAAAGGAAAAGGCGAAGGATCTTTCGGAAGAGGTTAAGGAAAGAAAGGACGCCCTGGAACTCCGGGCTAAGGAACTTTTGGAATCCGTAAGAAGGGATGTAAATTCCAAACTTTCTGCCTTTTCCAGATTAGGCAAGGTGGTTCTACATCTAGAACCCTTTGAGAAAACTCCTACCCAAAAGATAAAAAGGTATATCTATTCCAAAATAGGGGGAACCGAGAAAAAGGCTGACTGAGCAATTAGTATAGCTTCACAAAGATTTTTTCCCTCGTTCACCGGAGAAAAGTCCTGCTAGACAGCCTAACGCGCTGCCGGCAGGATTTTTTTATTCCCAGATTTTGATATAGTGTTGTATAATTCCTAGAAACCATATTTAAGGAAGAACTATGTTTTCAGAAACCTTATTAAATTCATTGATTAAAAAGAGCCTCTGCCGGGGAGGGGACTACTGCGACATCTTTATTGAGGAGACCGCTCAGAACAAGATCGGTTTTGACAGCAGGAAGGTTAAGAGCGTATCCTCGGGAATAGTCTGCGGCGCGGGGATAAGGGTTATATACGGCAGAAGCTTTGTGTACCTTTACTGCAGCGACCCTACGGAGGAGAAGCTTCTTGATCTGGCAGAACAGGCTTCCCAGGCTGTAATAGCCGAGGCAACGGGGGTGCACCCCCTGGGGAAATTGCAGGAGGAGGAGATACACAGAATAATGATCCCCCCGGAAGGGGTGGAGACGGAAAAAAAGATAGCCCTGGTACTGGAAGCGGATTCTGCTGCCCGGGAATACTCTCCTCTTGTTAAGGAGGTGCTGGTAAACTATCTGGATACAACCCAGCGGGTGACCCTGGCGAATTCAGAGGGGGTTTTTGTCCGGGATAATCGTACCAGGACAAGGTTTGTTGTTACCTCTGTGGCGGAAAAGGGGGATCAGAAGGAAACCGGTTTTTACGGCCCAGGCCGCTCCATGGGTTTTGAATTCTTCAAGGAATTCACTCCCCAGAAAATCGCGCAGGAATCGGCAAGGATTGCCTGCCTTCTCCTTAAGGCCGATTTTGCACCCCAGGGAATAATGCCGGTTATAATTGAGAATGCTTTTGGTGGAGTAATCTTCCACGAAGCCTGCGGTCATGCCCTGGAGGCTACCTCTGTGGCGGATAATGCCTCGGTTTTTACAGGTAAGCTGGGGGAAAAGATCGCCTCGCCAGTGGTATCTGCCGTAGATGACGGGACTATCCGGGGAGCCTGGGGATCCGCTGCCTTTGATGACGAGGGGGAAAGAACCAGAAAGAACCTGCTAATCCAGGAGGGTGTATTAAAATCTTATCTTGTGGACAAACTGGGTTCCATAAAGATGAACCATCCGGTAACAGGATCGGGAAGAAGGGAATCCTATAAATATCCCCCCACCTCCCGAATGAGCAATACCTATATTGCTCCCGGGAAGTCCACTCTAAAGGAGATGCTTTCCACCATTGACCATGGAATCTACTGCGCCAAGATGGGCGGAGGATCTGTGGAACCGGCTACAACGGATTTCAATTTTTCCGTGCAGGAGGCCTATCTTATAAAGGCAGGGAAGATCGACAAACCCCTGAAAGGGGCTGCTCTTATAGGAAAGGGCAGGGAGATTATTAAAAACATTGAGATGGTAGGAGATAATCTTGATTTCGGCACAGGCATGTGCGGGTCTGTTTCCGGCTCAGTTCCTGCCTTTGTAGGCCAGCCGGCCATCAAGGTGAGCGGCTTGGTAGTGGGAGGAAGAGGACAATGAGGGATAGCATGAAAGGTACTAAAACTATAATAGAAGAACTTTTAAATAAATGGGAAGATAAGACCTTGGAATACTATTATTCCCTTACAAAGGAATGTGAGGTAAGGGCCTTTAACAAGGAGATTGCTGCCTACAATCTCTCCAGTTCCTCCGGTCTTTCCGTTCGCTGTGCCGAGGCGGGGAGGATCGGTTTTGCCTTTACAGAAAAGATTACCCAGGATGCTTTAGAGGGAACTACTAAAAAGGCGGTGGATAATTCCAGGTTTGGGGAACCGGATCCAGGCAACCTTATCTATGATAAATCTGGAAGGATCCAATCCTCCCGTTTTTATAAAGGGGAAACGGAATCCTATAGCCCCGAGGAGAAACGAAGGACGGCCCTTCTTTTAGAGGATCTTACCTATAAACTGGATAAAAGGATAATAAATGTGCCCTATGCAATGTGCGGAGATATTGTAAGAGAGGTAAGAATCCGGAATTCCCATGGAGTAGACCACGAGGGACTTTCTACCCTCTGTTATACCTATGTCTCCTGTATTGCCAGGGATGGGGAGGACACTCAGGTAGGGTCCTATTTTCAGATTGCCCCGGTTTATGATGATCTTAATCTGGAAACCTCGGCTAAACGGGCAGTTGAAGAGGCCCTGTCCCTCCTGGGTGCGGGAGAGGTCGAATCCGGCAGGTATCCAGTAGTCTTGTCGGCAGAGGCTGCCTCCTCCCTTTTTGCAGCCTTTATCTCTTCCTCTTCATCCCCCTTTTCTGCGGAGAATATCCAGAAGGGTCGCTCCAAAATAGCTGGAAAGATAGGGCAGAAAATTGGTTCCGATCTGACCACCTTGGCGGATGATCCCTTAAGCTTTGGCATGGGATGTGCGGAGTTTGATGATGAAGGAGCCCCAACAAAGAAGACCTTCCTGGTAAAGGAGGGAGTTTTCGTCACACCCCTTTACAATAATTATGCTGCAAAGAGAGAAAACCGGGAAACCACAGGTCATGGCAGAAGGGGCTCCTATATGGGGGGTATCGAGATCCTGCCCTTTAATCCCTATCTGGAAAACGGCAAGAAAAGGGAAAAGGATCTTTTCTTAGCTTGCGGAAAGGGGATCTATATCACTGCCTTAGAGGGCCTGCACGCTGGAATCAACCAGATTTCCGGGGATTTTTCTCTGGGTGCCAAGGGTTTCCTTATCCAGGGTGGTGAAAAAGGGGCAGCCATCGGAAGAATGACTGTTGCGGGAAATTTCTTCGACCTGTTAAAGGCTGTGCAGGATAAGGCGGATAACAGAAGGCTGGATAATTATACCCCCTTTTCATCTCCATCCCTGCTGATCGAATCCTTGTCTGTCTCCGGAAAATAAAGAGGATCTGCTCAAAACCCTTTGAATGCCGCCTCGCCATAACTTTGGTGAGGCGGCGGTTTTTTCTTATGACACCCCTGGATCAAACCGGTTTAATCGCAGCCCAATTCACTCTCTTATACCTTAAGGAGAAGCCTGCACAAAGGAAGAACATAAAGATGTATCTTCCCGCCCAGGCAAAAAGTAGGCCCTGATTGAAGACCCTTATTACCAGCCACACATAGGGAATAAAAATTAACCAGGAACCTAGAATCGTAAGGATCATAAGATAGGTAGTATCGCCAATGGCCCGCAGGGAAGCTGCAAGAACTATCTGCAGGGCATCTAGAACCTGGAATAGGGCGGAAATTCTCAAAAGAGGAATTAAAAGCAGAAGGACCGCTGCATCCCGTGTATAGAGTCCGCCTATTACTCTTGGGAAAAATCCAATAAAGAGACCAAAGGCGACCATAAGCAAAATACAGTACAACTGAACCTTGTATCCTGTGCTTTTGGCTTCCAGGGGTTTCCCCTGTCCTATCCATTGGCTTATAAGGATTTCCGAGGCCTGTCCAAGGCCGTGGGCAGGCAGGAAGGACATGGAGATTATGGATACACCGATCTGATTCGCCGCCAGGGCTACGGCCCCCAGCCGGGCTATGAAGGATGTATAGATAAGAATGGAAAAACTGGTGGCAAACTGCTGAAAGGAGACTTTTATCCCCTCCCGAAGTACCAGTACCAGGGTTTTTAGCTCTGGTAACTGTCTTAGAGTTATCCCTTTTTTCCCGGCAGTTATACCAAAGACAAGAATAAAACCTACCAGGGCTGCTATATCGGCAATAAAACTAGCAAGCCCCGCACCGAGGGTTCCCAAGGCTGGAAATCCCAGTTTACCAAAGATCAGGAGATAGTTACCCAGGATATTGCAAAGGTGGCTTCCTATTTTTAGAAGCATCGGGGTTTTTGTGTTTCCTGTTGCCTTAATTCCACTTTCCAGGGCGATATACAGCATATGAATGGGGAAACCCAAAAGCCGGAATTTAAAGTACCGGACTCCTTCCCTTATTACCTCCTCCTCTGCGCCCATCAGGGTATAGAGGAATTCAGCTATCCGCCCCGGGAAAAGGGAAAAACCAATACTCAGGGCAAGGCAGAGAATAAGCCCAGCGTTGAGCCTTTTACTGTAAAGTTCATAGTCCCTGGAACCATAGGCCTGACCACAGAGGTAAAGGAGCGCTATTGCGGGTCCTCCAAAGAGAACCATTATATTCCAGAAAAGGGTTCCCCCCATGCCAACCGCAGCTATGGCGGGGGAGGAGATGGTTCCTACCATTATAAGGTCAATTATGCCTGTAACTGTAAAGGAGGCTTGGGAGAGAAAAGCTGGTATTGCCAGCTTAACTATGGAGGGGTTCTTTCGGTCATCCATGATCAGTGAACCAAAAGGGGTATCACCCTTTCTGTGGAGGAGTTTCCACCATGCTCGCCTGTATGGATTCCAAGGGGATACTCCTTGTCCTTGTAGAGAAGCAGATTATGATCCTTGGCTAGGGCTAAGAAATTTCCGAAATTCCCCTTTGCAAAGGCGGAAAATTTGGTTGTACCAAAGAGTCCCAATTTTTCCGTCTCTTTCTGGGTATAGAGATCAAAGTATGGGCCAAAGTCCCTGGTAAAATACTTTCTAAAGGATTCTATTGCCTCCGGTTTGACCAGAAACTGGGTTGCCCTTGGTTCTCCATAGGGGATGGTTTTAAGGCAGGAAACAACAGGATGATCCGAGGTAAGGTAAAAGCGGTTTTCCTCTCTTATCTGAATCTGGCCATGGTCAGCGGTGATAACAAGCTTTACACCTTTCTTGAGTTTTGATGCAAGATTTTCAACAAGGTTGTTCAGTTTTTCCAGGAGATTATAGGTTTCTTCCGATTCTGGGCCTGTTTCATGGCTCTGGGAATCCAGGTCCCAAAGATAAAGGTAATAGAATCCTCCCGGCTTTGGGTTACTGGCAGCTTTTAAGATCTTCTCAAAGGCTGCATCCAGGGTGGAATAACCCTCTCCTTTGGTGTTACCGCCAAGATATCTTGCAAAGGGGGAGTTTTCCAGAACCGAAGGAATAACGGTGTATACCGGGCCTTGGATCTCCGGAATCCAGGAAGGATACGGCCAGGCATGATGAAGGGGGTCCAGGGGAACTGGCCTGTTATCCTTCCTTGCCCGAAAAGCCATACTGTTAATAGAAAGATTACAGGCTGGAATATACATATACCTGCCGGGAGTTCCATGAATTCCCGGAGGTGTTCCAGAAACAAGAGTTGTCATGGCACAGGCAGTGGTGGAAGGGAATACGGATAGGAGATCCCTCCTGTAGAGGCTCCTTAAAAAGGAATCCTCTGGAAGCCTTTCCAGGAGGGTTTTGCCAAGTCCGTCGATCAGTATAAAGAGTACTGGTTGTCCTTCCAGATCCTTTAGCAGACTGGATTCGGCGTGGGATGCCTCTCCCTTTAGGCCCCGGGAGTAGGCAAGGTTGTTTATAAAGCTGCAAAAGCTGGGTAGTGTTTCCAATTGCCGTTCCTTAATGCGAGTTGAGTGAATAACAATGAAAGTAAAATTATAACGTAATAAATATTATACGTCAATTTGATAATTCGTTAGTTTTTGTTTGACAATTTATCCAACCATTGATAAACTACTATTCCATGAAGATGACTCAAACAGCAAAGCCTATTTCTGCCCTGAAGAGAGAAGATATGAGAACAGGATTACTCTGCCTCCTCCCTTCTCTCATAATTATAGGTGTCTTCACTCTGTATCCTATTGGATTCTCTTTCTTTCTTTCCTTCCACAAATGGTCGGTTCTCAATCCAAATAAACCTTTTGTTGGATTTGCAAACTACATCCGGATGTTCCAAACTCCAGATTTCTGGAACACCCTTAAGAATACCCTAATCTATGTAATAGGGGTTGTTCCTTTCGGAGCCTTGGCATCTTTGGGTCTTGCTCTTCTATTAAACAGGAAGGTTTTTTGTTCAAGCTTCTTCCGTACCACCTATTTCCTTCCTGTAATTACCTCAACCATAGCTATTTCCATAGTCTGGCTGTGGCTTTACGATGTTAATAATGGTTTGTTAAATATTATTCTAAGAAGATTAGGGTTTGAAGCAGTTCCCTGGCTTGTCTCTTCAAAGTATGCACTCCTTTCTATTATTCTTATGACAATCTGGAAGAATGCCGGGTATCATATGATTATCCTTTTGGCAGGACTGCAGGGGATACCAGATACCTATTACGAGGCTGCGGATATGGACGGAGCCAGTGCCTGGCAGAAATTCATCTATATAACCTGGCCTAATATAATCCCTGCCATGATCTTTGTATTGATTACCAATACCATTTTTACCTTTCAGGCCTTTGCTCAGATTTATACCATGACAGGAGGAGGTCCGGCCAAGTCCACAAGTGTTATTGTCTATTACCTGTATCAGAGGGCCTTTGAATTCCAGGAGATGGGTTATGCCTCTGCAGTTTCCTGGGTAATCTTTATTATCCTT
>ENA-OSEO01001066-OSEO01001066.1-sediment-metagenome-genome-assembly--contig:-NODE-1066-length-56303-cov-7.538025_pt1 | contig 56303 bp, 61 predicted proteins | sample MGYA00237883_ERZ534232 | MGnify/ENA metagenome assembly ERZ534232
GGCGACCGCCTTGTCTCTACGAAAGCTCCAGCCTAAGAGCGACACATGCTCTCCGAGATACTGCACGTACCAGATCGTGCGCCCGTCCGGGCCCACGTCTTCCACCATCTCAATCTTGCCCTTCATCGTCTCTCCCCTCTCACCAGACTTTCACGTGCGCGCCATCAAACTCCGTCTTTACGATACGCGTTGCCGCCGCGAACTGGCCATAACTGTCGTATCCCCTGGCCTTGGCCCACATCTCCAGGGCCGCACGCCACGACGTGGCCTGATAGACGGCAATCGTCATTCCGCTCTGCATCCCGATGATTTGATACGGTCGAACGCCCCTCATCGTCGTCCCTCCTGCAGGGCGGCGAAGCGCCGTCGCATCGTCGCTTTCACACGGTCCGACCGAGCCTTGGACTCTCTCGGCTTGCCGTCCACATACGTCAGGTTGCTCCCACATATCGTGTCGATCTCCCCCGACCACCGCATCACCATCACCCAGGGCACGCCGGGCCGAGCGTCGCCGCGAAACCCGACGATCTTGACGGTCCGCGCGCCCGTGGGCCCGTGGCGATAGTAGCTGATGGTTGGGCTCACGATGGCCAGCCTGCCGATGTTTCGCTTGTCCCGCTTGACCATGATTCTCTCCTTACCAGGCGGGCTCGGCTGGCCCCACCGGTTCGGCGGGCAACCGCTCGGGGATAAAGCAGCACCCCTGCACGAGCGATCCTGTCCGAGCGTCGCCCACCCGGTTGGTGAACACCCAGCCATTCGGCACGCGGGTCAGCCACATCTCTTTGTTCCCGTCAATGGCCCGGGACTCGCCGATGCTGAGAATCATCAGCTCGTGCGTTTCGCGCACCCTCTTTGCTTCGATTGATTCCTTGGCTTCCATCGTTCTCCCCTTTCACATCTCCCCCAAAAAAATGCGGCGGGCGCAGGACCGCCCCGCGGCCCCGCCGCACAAAGGAGAGAAGTTCTATTGCTTTCTCGCAACGACGGTGTACTTCGTTGACCGCCGAACGCAGTCCTCAGCCTCTTCTGCCGTGAGCCACAAGACCCGATCCACGCCATGCCGTTGTTCCCGGACCGCCACAAGGCCAACCTCTGCATCCCGGTGGAACCGGTCGATTTCGCGTTGCAACTGTTCTGCACTCATCATTCTCTCCTTTCACGACTTGCTTTCACTGGCGGTTTTCTGGCCCTGATCCAAAGCTTTGCGATAGCAAGCGTACGAACAGAACTACTCGCCTTGTGCCTCGCGGGGTAGTTTGTGATCGTCGGCCCACGACCCGTCCGCGAACCGTCCCTCGCTATGGACCATCGGCGTTCGTCCGCATGTGTAACACCGTCTCATCGCTCTCTCCTTTCACTGTGGGGTCGGTCCGCCGAAGGCCGATTGCCGGCCCCCTGTCTCATCCGTCAATCGTGATACAACCAGGCCCCGCTGAACGTGCTGGGCTCGTCCTCACCCACGAACTCAATTCGGCACCGGCATCGCCAACACTCGGACGGTCCGTGCCAGTGATCCCGCCCGGTGACGTGGACGTTGACCGCAAAGCTTACTTCCTCGTGCACCGGCGGGGTCAACCGGAACCGGCAACCGGGGAACTCGCCCACCGGTCCCTCGTCTGTCCGTTCGAGCTTGTTGCCAAATCGCCAACCGTCCGGCTCCACGTACTCCCCGCCCTTGGCTTGATAGCGTTCTTGCTTTTCCGTCTTCATCATTCTCCCCTTTGAAAATGGCCTGCCTCATCAGTGCCGCCCGGCCAGCGTGCAGCAGACGCCCCCAAGGGCGTTTCGGCTTACTCCTTGGGCAGATCGTCAAGCCCCGCACGCCCCCAGGCGTTTTCCAGGTCCCTGAGGGCAAACAGGAGTGCCTGATTCGCCAGGTCCAGGTCCACCCCGCTGCCCTGGATGATCCCGGACGAATGCAGTCCCAACCGCCGTTCGACATCACGGCGGGCCTCCTCCAGACGCCTTGTGAGCCAGTCGATCAAATCCAGCACCTTGGCCTCGGCGTATCTGACGTGCATGATGGCCGTGCCCGCGTCCGCCAGCTTCTCGCGTCGGGCGTCGTCGGTCGTGTCTTTGTGGGCCTGCATCACCATGTCCGTCAGCTTCTCGAAATATGTCGCGCTCATGGTTCTCTCCTTTTGTTGGTTTGGCCTGCCTCGTCAGTGCCGCACCGGCCCGCGTGCAGCAGACGCCCTGAAGGGCGTTTCGGCTCACTTATCGGGGATGGCACTGATCCCATCGGGGTCCAGCCCCAGGGCCAGGAACGCCAGCTCCACCGCCTTGGTCAATTGGGCCCGCCGTTCCACGAGCACGTCGATCTGGCGACCGTTGTCTCGCACGACTTCATCCAGCGCCCGCCCATTGGCCAGGCCGTCCGCGGCGCTTTGAACGTCTCGGGCCAGCGAGCCCAGCTTCGTGGCCAGCTCGCTCTGGCAATCGCGCAGGCGATCGAGTGTGACCCGGACTTTCGTCCAAGCTCGCGCGTCCCAGCCCTTGGCGGCCGCCTTCCCAATTTCCTTGGCCACCCAGTTGGCTGTCTTTTCAATCTGCTTTTGCGTGTACATCGTTCTCTCCTTTGTAAAGTGGTTTCTGATCTACACAAATTATACCACGTATACCCAGGAAGTCAAGTAAAAAAGAGAAAAATATCGGCGACGCCCAGTTTTCCTTGCGGAATGCGTTAGGACCTGGTGGGGTGCGTTTTTGGCCCTCGACGCCTCCTCAAAAAAACTAACCCCGGCCGGCTTTTTCACCGACCGGGGCCCTGGCGGACCTGCGTTGACCAGCGCAGACGCACCCGTCCGCCTCGCGTCTTAGGCCTTCAAGGCTTTCTTGGGAGCTGGCAGCGGGACTAACTGGGGATCGTCGGCAGGCGTGCAGCGTCGCCCTGACTACACCGGCTATCCGGCCGAACGCAGGGTGGTTGGCCGGACCTCACCCCGGATCGCCCGAATCCAGCAGCCACACGCCGCAGAAGTCCAGGAACGCCTGCCACTCCGCCGGCTCGCCCGCGTGGTACGGCGTGAACATCGCCAGGACCTCGTCGATCCCGTTGCCGTAGACAAAGGACCTCACCCAGGCGGTGCTGCCGCCGGTGGGCTTCTCGTATTCGGCGATCACACGGCCAAACGGGTCATAGTAGAAGTACGGCGTGACGCCCGCATCATCGTCGGTCTTCTTGACCCGCCGACCCAAGGCATCGTAGCCGAACGCCAGTTCCCCCGCGATCTGCGTCAGCCGATTGCGGTAGTCATAGCTGTACACGTACCCATACCGATCCCGCGACAGATTCCCGTTGGCATCATGCTCCGGCCAGTAGTCCTCCTCCAGATCCCACACCAGGTCCCGATGCACGTGCGTGTACTGGTTGAGCCTGTTGTGCGCGTACGTCGTGGGATACCCCTCCTTGTCCGTGTACGTCACCCGGTTGCCCAAGTGGTCATAGACGAACACCTCCGTGGCCGCCGGCGGCGCGGTCGGCGTACTCATCGTCATCATCCCGCCGTCAAGCGCCTCAGCCTCCGGCCAAGAGCCCGCGCCCCGATGCCTGTTGTGAGCCGTTTCTTTTGGCTTGTCGCCATTTTGCGAAATTCTTCACGTCCCCCTTGCTATATGGTCAAATGACCATATACTATACATGGCTTCGGATGGGAAGGGAAGGCGATGGAAACCCTGACGGACAAACAGGCCCGCGTGTTGCGGTATATCGAGCATCGGCTGCGGGAGGGTCCGCCGCCTACGCAGCGGCAGATCGCCCGGCATTTCGGCCTCAGCCAGAACGCCGTCTACCAGACGATCCGGTACCTGCGACAAAAGGGCTACCTGGCGCCGGCGGCCGGGCACCGCAACCTGCGCCTGAGCGAGCAGTACGGCTCAGCCGCCCGGGACGAAGTGGCTGTGCCCGTGGTGGGCCACGTCGCCGCGGGCGAACCGATCCTGGCCGAGCAGAATATCGAGGATTACGTTGACGTGCAGCGCTTCCTGGGGCTGGGCCAAGAGGTGTTCTGCCTGCGGGTCCGCGGCGACAGCATGATCGACGCGGGCATCCTGGACGGTGACCTCGTGGTTGTGCGGCCCGGCGCCAACATCCAGGATGGGCAGATCGCCGTGGTCCTGCTGGACGATGAGGCCACGGTCAAGCGAGTGTTCTTCCACAAGGACCGCATCGCCCTGCAGCCGGCCAATGCCGCCGCGGGCTACCGAACGCGGTACATCCGTAAGAACGAGAAGAACGTGCGGATCGTGGGGCGGGTGATCGGCTGCCTGCGCCGCCTGTGATCAGCGGGAGAGAACCGATGGGACCGATTTCCGTGGGGATTGCCGGCTGGTCGTACCCGGACTGGAAAGATACGGTTTACGGCGACAGCCGTGAAGATGCGTTGGTCTACATCAGCCGCTTCGTGGATGCCATCGAGATCAACAGCACGTTCTATCGCCCACCGTCAGCGAAGGTCGTGGAGGCCTGGCTGCGACGAACGGCCCAGCGGGAAGGGTTCTTCTTCACGGCCAAGCTGCATCGCGATTTCACCCACGCGCCCGAGGCCGACCCGAGCCTGCTCGAACAGTTTCACACGGGTTTTGCCCCCATGCTGCAGGCCGGCCGTCTGCGGCACCTGCTGGCCCAGTTCCGCTACGACTTCGACGACCGGCCCGAACATCGCCGCCGCCTGGACGAGATCGCCCGGGACTTTGGACACACGTTCGACCTGGTCGTCGAATTGCGGCATCGCTCGTGGCAGGAGGCCGAGGCCCTGGGCTTTCTGGAGGGTTTGGGGGTCACGGTCTGCAACCTGGACTATCCCACGGGGGACCAGTCGTTTCAGATGGAATGTTGCACGGTGGGCCGTCATGGCTATTTCCGCCTGCACGGCAGGAATTATGCCGCGTGGTTCTCCAAGGCCGGCCGCGATGAGACCTACAATTATTACTACAACCATCAGGAGCTGGGCCGGATCAAGACGCGGATCGACAGGCTGGCCCAGGCCTTCGAAAGGCTGACCGTGATCACGAACAATCATTACCGCGGGGCCGAGGTGGCCAACGCGATCGAGCTGAAGTATCTGCTGACCGGCGACCGGCAACCCGTGCCGCCAGCCCTGTTGAAGACGTATCCCGCCTTGCAGGAGGTGGCGCTGCCCGATTCGGGGTAGCCGGCATCGCAGGGCGGCGGCTGGGTAAGCGGCCAAGACCCTGCATGTCGGTGGTTCTTATCGTACAGGATCGGCGAGACACCAGGTCATAGGCCATGGCGGGCCGATCCCATGAACCCTCTGTACCTGGGACGGGGGAGGTATGCGCGCTGCGGCGTTGGTGTGCAAGAGTTATTACAGCCTGCTGCGGTATCCGGTTTCGGTTACCCGGCTGGTGCAACGGGCCGCGGAGTTGGGTTACACCGCCGTGGCCCTGGCGGATGTGAACGGCATGTACGGGCTCGTGGAGCTGGCCCAGACCTGCCGCCGCCACGGCCTGCAGGCCATTCTCGGCGTGGAGATTCGCACGCCGATGGAGCGGGTCATTCTTCTGGCCGAGGACGGGGCCGGCTACGGCAACCTGTGCCGCATCACCACCGCCCGACACCTGAACCGGCCGTTCTGTTTGTCCACAACCCTGCAGCAGGATGCACGGGGGCTCATTGCGCTGTGCCATGATCCCGCTTCGACTCAGCGTCTCAAGACGATTCTCGGCGCGGATCGCGTGTTTGTCCCCGGCCACGACATCGCGGCGATGGACATCACCATCCTCGACCCGGATGATGTGCCCACGGCCCGGCTCATGAACCGCATCCGGGTGATGGGAACCGGGCTGAACCGGGACTCGGATGCGCCAATCTTGACGGCCATGCCGCCAGAATCCGAATTCCGAAGTCGCTTCAGCACCCAGGCCCTGCGTAATAACATGCATCTCGTCGAGCGATGCGTGTGGAATCTGCTCGATGAGCCCTGCCACCTGCCGCGGATACCGGTGCCGCCGGGCACGACGGCCGACCGCCGCCTGGGCCAATTGTGCCACCGCGGCCTGGTCCAACGCTACGGTCACATCCGGCCGGAGGTCCTGCGGCGGCTCGAACACGAACTGAACGCCATCTGCCAGAGCGGATTCAGCGACTACTTTCTCGTGGTCAAAGACATCATCGATTTCGCACGCTCGAGGAACATCCCCGTCGATGTCCGTGGCTCGGCCGCCGGTTCGCTGGTGTCCTATGTCCTGGGGCTGACCCGTGTCTGCCCGATCGCACACGACCTCTACTTCGAGCGGTTCCTCAATCCCGGCCGGACCGACTGCCCCGATATTGACGTGGATCTGTGCTGGCGACGCCGGGATGAGGTGATCCGGTTCTGTTACGATCACTGGGGGGACGACCACGTGGCCATGATCTGCAACATCAACCGCTATCGACGGCGGGGAGCACGGCGGGATGCCGCCCGGGTCCTGGGCCTCGATCCCTCAGGCCCACGGAGGCCCGGCCCTCATAGACCGGATGATGCGCGGCTTGACGCCCTGGCCGGGCGTTTGATGGGCATCCCCCGTCACCTGGGCGTGCATTGCGGCGGCCTGGTCATCACGCCCAAGCCCGTCGCCCGGCTGGCGCCGCTCGAGCGGGCCACCAAGGGCGTGGTCGTCACGCAGTACGACAAGGACGCCGCCGAGGCGGCGGGTCTGGTCAAGATCGACCTGTTGGGCAATCGTTCCCTGTCCACGGTCCACGAGGCCGTCTGTCATATCGGCCCGACCGCCCCCGATATCGAGCATCTCGACCCCGCCGACAAGGTCACGGCCCGGATGCTCACCTGCGGCGACAGTTTTGGCGTGTTCCAGTGTGAATCGCCGGGCATGCGGCAGCTTCTGCGAGGCCTTCGGGTGCGTCACCGCAAGGACCTGGCGGTGGCCCTGTCATTGATCCGCCCGGGACCGGCGGCCGGTGGCATGAAGACCGCCTACATCGACCGCCACGTCCATCACAAGCCCTTCACCTACCTGCATCCGAAGCTGCAAGACGTTTTCGCCGACACCTATGGCGTGATGCTCTACCAGGAGGACGTGATGAAGCTGGCCGTCGAGGTCGCCGGCTACACCGTCGCCGAAGCCGACCGCTTCCGCAGCGAGGTCTCCAAGCGCGTGTCTCCTACTCGCCTACAGGAACAGTATCAGCAGTTTGTGTACCACAAGGCCGATCACGAGGGCATCGACCGCGAGACGGCCGAGAAGATCTGGGACGATATCCTGCGGTTCGCCGCCTATTCGTATTGCAAGGCCCACGCGACGGTCTATGCCCATATCGCCTGGCAGAGCGGGTATCTCAAGGCCCACTGGCCGCAGGCGTTCTATTGCGCCCTGTTCAACAATCACCACGGCATGTATCCGATGCGGGTATACGTCTGGGATGCCGTGCGACATGGTGTGGGTATCCGGCCCTGCCACGTGAACCATAGTGGTCGAGAGTGGGTCCTTGAAGGGCCGGCGATCCGCGCCCCGCTGACGCTGGTCAAGGGCCTGACCGGCCGCTGTATCGAGCAGATCCTGACCCAACGGCCGTTCAAAGACCTGGCTGACCTGCGCCGCCGCACGGGCTGCGGACGCAAGGAACTGGCGACCCTGATCGGCATGGGGGCCTGTGACGGCCTGGGGGCGTGTCGCTCGGCGATGCTGGCCGAGCTGGCGTGCGAGCCGGTGGCGCCGGGCCAGGGGTTGCTGTTCGACCCGGTGTCGGAGCCCTCACCCCGACAACGGCGGTATGATGAGCCCGCCGGGCGGCTCTCCGCCGAGCTGTGGGCCACGGGCATCCCCTTCTCGATGCATCCGGGCCGCCTGCTGAACGCCGCGTATGTGCCCGCCGGGCAGTTGGATCGGTATCGCAACCGGGCGGTCACCGTCGCCGGGTGGATCGCCGCCGCCCGCCGGGCCCGGACCACCGATGGCCGCTACATGGGGTTTGTCACGCTGGAGGATGCCACCGGGCTGGCCGAGGTGACCTTCTTCCCCGATCACCTGGACCTCTACCGACGGCTGTGTGCCATGGCCGGGCCGGTCTGGGTCCGTGGCCGGGTCTGTGAGCATCTGGCCACACTCAGCGTCCACGCCGACGATGCGGGCCGGGCCGCCTGAACCCCGCGCCGCCCTACAGTTCCTCGTGACATTCGCCTCGCAGACAGCCTCGAACGGCCGATACGTGTAGCCGTTGGCCACACTCACCGTCTGCCCATCATACCCGACCACCATCCGCACGCTGCCCAGGGCATCGTGCAGGTAGTACCAGTCACTCTCGTCGCTCGACGGCAGGTCCCACGACGCAGCGAAGACGGCAAAGTCCTTCAGGTCGATGACGTTATCATCCACCACGTCGAACGCGTCGTCATACCCCGGATCGCCCGAATCCAGCAGCCACACGCCGCAAAAGTCCAGGAACTCATCCCAGTCCGCCGGCTCACCCGCATGGTAGGGCGTGAACATCGCCAGGACCTCATCGATCCCGTTGCCGTAGACAAAGACCCTCGCCAGCGCCGCCGACCCGCCGGTGGGCTTCTCGTACTCGGCGATCACCCGGCCAAAGGGATCGTAGTAGAAGTACGTCGTGACGCCCGCATCATCGTCGGTCTTCTTGATCCGCCGACCCGGCGCATCGTAGCCGAACGTCAATTCCCCCGTGATCTGGGTCAACCGATTGCGGTAGTCATAGCTGTGCACGTACCCGTACCGATCCCGCGACAGATTCCCGTTGGCATCATGCTCCGGCCAGTAGTCCTCCTCCAGGTCCCACACCAGGTCCCGATGCACGTGCGTATACTGGTTCAGCCCGTTGTGCGCGTACGTCGTGGGGTACCCCTCCTTGTCCGTGTATGTCACCCGGTTGCCCAGATGATCGTAGACGAACACCTCCGTGGCCGCCGGCGGCGCGGTCGGCGTGCTCATCGTCATCATCCCGCCGTCAAGGGATGTCTCAGCCACAGAAGCCACCGAGGGAAACAAGAAGCCCCGCTGCCTTAAATGGAATGACGCCCATACTCCCAACACGCATATCACATCCCCTAGCTCGCGGGCCGATAGTTGGGGTTGGGCACGAACGGCCCGACAATCTTGCCTTTTGAATCCACCTTCCATGCCCCCACAATTGCCTCTGGCGGCACAACTGGCTCCGCAGAGCACTCACCGTCGATCTTATAGACCCAGCCCCCGGGATTCTCCTTCGCCTTGGCGATAGCCTCTTCTGTTGGTTCCTCCCGAACGGTCATGGCATGATGCTCCTTATCCATTGCTCGTAGTACACTTTCTGATCGTCCACGGTAGCGACCATATCCGGGGCGGCAGGCTCGAATATATCTACGAGGCAAGAGGAACTCGCGCGCTCGCCGATGCCCAGAACATATGCCTTTCTTCCACCGCTCATCTGTCGAGACATTCCTGAGGGGTAGACATCTCTCCTTGACCCATTGCAGAGAATGCGCGCTCCCTTCTTCTCCCACTCTCGCCTGGCCTTCACCAAACAGTCAAACAAGTCCGAACCCTCGTATTCGACTTCGTAACCATCCGGCCCAAGGTCGAATCTCAGTCGCCAGGGTGGTGCCACACTGAAAAACACGGTGCTTGTCACCTGTGACCCATCGCGCAGTTCGATCCGTATCAGTATGTTGTCCATCATATTATCTCGGAATATAGCGTGGATTGAGTACCGACAATCCCAGTACCTCGCGTTCAAGACTCAAAGGTGTAAAGCCTGGGATATCCGATGCAGGAATTCTCCAGGGCACGGCCACTTCCATTTCGTGTGGAAACGGGCTCCTTGGTCCTAGAATCGCATTCACATCCAAACCGTTTCTTGGACGTACAGCGTACACATTCCTGCCCCCAAAACCAGAAGCAACATCGAATGACTTGGATGTCGAAACAAACGCACTCGGTGGGTTGCTACTGTTCAAGGCATGACGGTACAAGTCCGTGCTAGCTCCCTTTGCCCTGAATCCCTCCCGAAATACAACGCTTGGAGGGGTTGCATCACCCCGGTAGGTAAATGGGACTCCAGGATCGTAGCTTGTCAAGAGGTCATCTAGCACAGACGCATCTCTGATGAGATCGTCCACCTGTTGACCCGCGACCCGGGCCAAGTCGTCCATGCACGGGCTCATACCCTGCCAGACCGTCGGGCCGCGGAAGTACTGGGCCGTCCTCAACAGCAAGGGTACACCTTTGGCCGCTCCGGCCGTCGCCGCTTGCATCACCGCCTCGGTCACCAGCTTGGCCGTCAGCTTCTTGAGCTTCTCCTCGCAGTGTCGGAGATAACAGGCCCGACGGTAGGGCTCGCGAACCTCGCCCGCCGTCAGAAAGAAGTCCCCCAAGTACAACGCATCGTCCAGCGTATACGCGTTCTCCAACGCCGCCGCAACGTTGACCCCCGTCATCCCCCTGGCCTGCTGTTCCAATGCCGGCACACCACCCCCAAACAGATAGGTCAACAGCGTCAGCCGACCCTCCCGGAACTTTAGCAGGTCCGAGACGTTGCACAACATCTGATCGTCACAGACCTTCTCCAGGTCCGCCGACCCCGGCTCGGTCAAGAGCTTCTGCAATTCCTCCGGCGTTAGCTCTTTCTCAGACCACAACCCCCAGGGGTCGATGTAGTTCGTGGGATTCGACGTGACGTACTCGTAGAGGTTCGGCGAGTCGGCGTAACCGATCGGGTCCGGCTGCAGGAATCGGCCCGTCAGCGGGCTGTAGTGCCGGGCGCGGAGGTAATAAAGGATCCGGTCATCGTCCACCCAGTCGTACCGCCGGCCGGTGAACAGGTAGGGATTGCCATTGGTGGGAAGCACGTCCGGTTGGCCGTACGCATCGTACCGGTAGAATTCGCGATCTGACTCCCTCTGGAAGCGTGCACCGACGATCCCGATCACACTGCCCAGGGCATCGTGCAGGTAGTACCAGTCCGATTCGGCACTCGAGGGCATGTCCCACCCGGCCGCAAACACCGCAAAATCCGCCAGGTCGATCCGCCCGTCGCCGGTCGCGTCATACGTCGCCGCCCAGTTCGCGTCGTTCGGCTCGGCCAACCACGCCGCCGCGAACGCACCCAGGGCCGCCAGATCGTTCGGCTCGCCCGCATGGTACGGCGTGAACATCGCCAGGACCTCGTCGATCCCGTCGCCGTACACGAACGTGCGGGACAACGCCGCCGACCCACCGGCGGGCTGCTCGTACTCGGCAATCACCCGGCCGAACGGATCGTAGTAGAAGGTCGTCGTGACGCCCGCCTCATCGTCGGCCTTCTTGACCCGCCGACCGAGCGCGTCGTAGCCGAACGCCAATTCCCCCGCGATCTGCGTCAGCCGATTGCGGTAGTCATAGCTGTACACGTACCCGTACCGATCCTCGGACAGATTCCCGTTGGCATCATGCTCAGGGTAATAATCCTCCTCCAGGTCCCACACCAGGTCCCGATGCACGTGCGTATACTGGTTGAGCCCGTTGTGCGCGTAGGTCGTGGGGTACCCCTCCTTGTCCGTGTACGTCACCCGGTTGCCCAGATGATCATAGACGAACGCCTCCGTGGCCGCCGGCGGGGCGGTCGGCGTACTCATCGTCATCATCCCGCCGTCAAGGGATGTCTCAGCCACAGAGGCCACCGAAGGCTCAGAGGACACAAGCGTCTGTGCTCTCTGGACCTCTGTGCTCTCTGTGGCCAGCAAATCCACCACATCGACCAGATTCCCCTGCTCATCGTACGTCGAGCACAGCTTGGCCACCACCTCACCCCACTCATCGTACCGGATGCTCACCACCACCGTCCCGCCGATGGCCGGATACATCGTCAAGAGCGTCACCCGCCCCTGGCCATCGGCGATCACGATCGCGATCACCTCACCCGCGGTGTCCCGGATCATCTCGTAGGTCAGCGTCTCGTCGTTCTCGACAGGCTCCTCGGTCCCAAAGTCCACCAGCGCCAGCACCGGCCGCCGCCCGTCGCCATCGGCCGCCGGCAACCCCTCCAGCCCCGCCTCGGCCAGGGCCCGATACAGCCCCTTCTGCCGCCGTCGAACCTCCCGCACCCGCTGCCGCGCCAGGTCGATAAACGCCTCATCGCTGGAAAGCCACTGCGCCCCCACGGCCGCCGCGAACCCCACGTCCCCGGCCAGGTCCTCCAGCTTCGCCAGCCCCGACGCCGACCCGTACTCGGCGTGCGTCAGCCGCTGCACGGGGTCGTAGGTATAGATGTCCCACACCGGCACGGCCAGGTGGTTGTACTTCACCGAATCCCGGTTGCCGTTCTCATCGTGCGTATAGACCAGATCCAGCAGCGTCTCGTCGTTCGGATCGATCGCGGTGCATCGCTCCAGCCGCCCTAGGGCGTCATAGCCCGCCTGCCAGGTGGTCTGGGCCTCGGGATAGTCTATCGCCTTGGTGCCCGCCCCGATGTAGGCGTAGGTGACGATTTCATCGGCCCCCCGATCAATCGTCTTGATCCGCCCCAGCCCGTCATACGTGAACGTGAGCGTCTGGCCCCCGTGCGTCTGCGTCAGCCGGTTACCGCTGCCGTCATACGTGTACGTTGTCGTTTGGGGCCCCAGGTCGTACAGGCTCGCCGTCTCGGACTCCACCAAACCCAGGCCGTTGTACAGGAACGTACTCTCGGCCGTAAGCCCGCCGTCATCCTCCTTGCGGCACCACGTCAGATCGCCCGCCGCGTTGAACGCGTATTCGGTGACGAACGTGGGCGAGCCGTACTCTGGGTCCTCATCGTCGCTCTCAGCGACCACGTGGCCCACCAGGTCGTACCAGTAGTAGACGCTGGTCCCGTCCCGGCGGACCTCCTCATCGACCCGCCGCAGCGTGTTGTAGTAGTACTGTGTGAACGTCTCATCCGGATACGTGATCCGGGCCACCTGGCCGCGTTTGTTATACGCGTAGTCGGTGACCTGCCGGGCCACGTGGGCGGTCGTGTCGTTCGGGTCATACGCGATCGCCCGGATCTGCCGGTTCAGCCGGTCAAACACCGCCTCGGTGGTGCGGTTCAGGGCCTGGGGGTCCTGCGGGTCGTCGTCCTCGATGGTCCGGCTCACGTTACCAAAGCCATCGTATTCGTACCGCGTCGCCACGTCGTCCGGGCCCGTGCGCACCGTCAGGCGGCCGAGTCCATCGTAGCTATACGTGGTCGTCGGGTCGGCCCCACCCTCCTGGCCGTCCCCATCCTCATCCAGCGTCCGCGTCCACAGGTTCCCATAGTCGTCATAGTCATGGAAGACGGTCACCGTGTAGTCATTGCCCGGCTCGGCCGGGTCTCGTTCGATCCGCTGCCGCTTGACGACCTGCACCCCGTTGGCCGGATCGTAGAACTCCTGGGTCTCGTTGCCCTCCGGATCGACCGTCCGCCAGTTCCGCCCGATCCCATCATAGTACAGCCGCGTTATGGCCGGCGTTCCCTCGGCGTTGTAGTAGGTGCGGATCTCCTCCAGCAGCCCCGTGTCCGGGTCATACACCCAGTCCGTGACCTGATCGACCGTGACATCGACCTCCGCCGCCGAGGCCGGGTCCTTCATCACCGCCTCCCGCGTGCGGTTGCCCAGCCGGTCATACGCGTACCGCACCTGTCGCACCGGCACGTCATCGGGCGTATAGTCCACCGTCGAGTTGCAGTCCCAGACCACCTCCCGGATCACCTGGTCAAGGCTGTTGTAGAAGGTCAGCGTGTAGTCGCCTTCCGGAGTCGTCGTCCCGGCCGGCCGACCGGCCGCATCGTAGGCATGAACCGTGACGAAGATCTGGTTCGGATCGGGGATATTGGGGTCCACCACCGTCAGCAGCCGCCCGCCGGGGCTGTACGCAAACGTCGTGCAGATCCCCTCCGGATCGATCGTCGCGACCTTGCGGCCCAGAGCGTCGTACCGATGCTCCGTGACGACATCGTTCGGCTCGATCATCCCGTTGGGGTCGCCGCTGCCGACCCCCTTGGCGATCACCCACCTCACGTTGCCCGCCACGTCGTACCCATACGTCGTGATCAGGTCGTTCGCATCGGCCGGGGCGCCCGGACTGGCCGTCGTCCGCTCCAACGTCGGCCGACCCGTCACATCGTATACCTTCCGCCGATCCTGCAGCGGCGTCCCGTCCGCCTCAAAGGCCTGCTCCAGCACCACCGCCCCGGCCGCATCATACTCCCGGTACGTCCAGGGCCCCGAGGTGCTGTACTGGTAGGTCTTGCGCAACCGGTCGAAGTTGTCGTACCGGTGAACCCGCACGGTTCCGTCGGGGTTGACCTGCTCGATCAGGTTCCCGTTGGCGTCATACTCATACCCCGTGGTATAGACAACCACCTCGGCCGGGTCCTCGCCATACCCCACCTCCTCCAGGGTCACCAGGCCCCGCCCGTCCCGCGTCGTCCGCACCCACCGGCCCGTCGGATAGGTCGTCTGGCGGAGCCGGCCCTGCTCATCGTATTCGTAGCTCGTCCGGAGGTTGGCCCGCAGGCCCGCCTCGTCCCAGTCCTCGATCACGGCCCGCTTGCGACCCCGGCTGTCATACTCGTACCGCGTCGCCACCCAGTCGTCCGGGTAATCGTAGAGGAACGGCCCCTCATCCAGCGCCCTCGTTACCGTCTCAAGCCGCCCATCCTCGTCATATTCGTACCGCGTTTGGGAGACCAGCATCAGCCCTTCATCTGGCGCGTTCGGGTCCGCCCCCTCCGCCAGCACAAACTCGCTGACCAACTCGCCCCCCTGGCCGTAGGCCTTGCCCGTCACGACGCCATCCGGGTCGATCTGTCGCACCACCTGCCCGAAGTCATTGTGTTTGTACTCCGTCCGGGCGTGGACGCCCTCACCGTGCTGGACCACCGCTTCCAGGAAGCCCGTCTCGGGATCATAGGTGTACCCCGTCGTCACCCAGCGGCCCAGCGTGTCCTTCCGCCGCTCGGAGATCAGCCGCATGGCCCCATCGTAGTTGTACCATACCTCCTGGGACCCCGCCTCGGTTGCCGGTCCGATCCTGCTCTCCAACAGGTGCCGCGGCGTCATCGTGGACCCGCTTCCGTACAGCCTGTAGCTGTGCTCCGTCACGCCCCCACGCGGGTTGGTCTGCTCCTCGACCAGCCATTGATCCTCCGAGCCACCCGTGTAGTGGACATAGGTATACTGCTCCAGGAGGCTGTTGACATCGGTCACCCGGTCCACGACATAGGACTCGATCAGGTTCCCGGCCGTATCGTACCGCCGCACATCGGCCCGCTTGCCCCCCTCGAAGCCCGGCTCGAAGTTGTTGGGGTAGACCGTGACCGATGTGCCGTGCACGTCGTTGGGGTCATAGATCGTGGTGTACGATGTTCCCGTCGGCGCCGCCGGGGTGGTCTGCAATACCGTGTACTCCGTCTTGCCCGCCAGTCGGCTCAGGCTGCTGTCGTCGTACTCATACTCCGTCACCGCCCAGTGGGTCTCATCGACCCGCCGCTTCTCCACCACCGTCCGGCCGTTGTCATCCTGCGGATACGCCCACTCGGCCACCGTCACCAGCCCCTCGGGATTGGCCAGGTCCGCCGCCTCCTGCTTGACCAGCACCGGCCGGCTGCGGTTGTAAAGACGGGCGGCGACCTCCAGGCGGATATCGTCGATCTGCACGAGGTTACCCGTCACCTCCACGATAATCCGCTCGTTCTCATCGACCGGCTCATACGGACCACTCTCCCACGTCCCCTCCAGCGACTTCCACTGCCCGGCGTCTGGATCGCTCACCGCATCATACATCAGGGCCAGCAGGGGATACTCCCGGGCCACGTCGGACGACGCAAACAGGCTGATCCCCGCCGTCTGGCCCGTCTGGCCGGGCAACGCCCGCACGGCCGCCCTAAGCGTGTAGCCCATCTGCTCTTGGGCCCTCTCGGCCGTGGTCTGCTCCAGCGCCACCGCACCGTTCAAGTGCAGGAACTGCGCACCCTCCGGCGCGCTGTTCGCATCGTCACACACCCAGATACTTGCCTGTTCTCCGTCGGCGAGCGTCCAGGCGGCGGGCAGGAGGTCTTGCCGGCAGGTTCCCTCGTCCACCGCATCCGACTCGAATCCCGCGTTGCCGAGCCCCACCGGATAGGCCGGCACATACGGCCCGTAGATGACCTGGGCATACGTATTCAGCAGAACCGTCCGCCCTTGGGCGTCCGACCGCTTGACGATCAGGTCCTCGAAGTCCGGATCGTACTCCACGTGCTCGAAATCCCCGCCCGACGAACCGCAGCCACCCAAACACCCCGCATCGTACTTGATCGCCCGACCCTCGGCATCGAACTCCAGCTCCCACTGACGCGCCGTGCTCCATGGGCTGACCAGATCGGGGCGACGCTGGTAGGTCACCCGCACGGTATCCCCCGTCCAATCATACACGTAGCACCGGGTTCCCTGCGGGCTGTTCGGATCGCCTACCGGCTCGGCCGTGTTGTAGATGTAGGCAAGCCGATCACCGTCGTACCGCAAGAGCCACTCGGTCTGGCCCTCTCCGGCCATCACCCCGGGACCACACCGCTCGATGGAGCTGACCGCGTACCGGGTCTCGTCGAGCTTCTTGTCGCAGTGGTAGTACAGCCTTCCCTGATCCCCCAAATCCAGGGCGATATACCGGTCGTTGAGGTTATAGCTCCACCCGTCCATGGCGGCGTACGCCGGCGTTGCGTACACGTCCTTCCGGTAACTGGGGTACTTGACGCGGTCGTACGTGGCCGAATTGGGCACGAGATAACGGGAGGTATCAGGGATGTTCACCGGCCCCAGCCACGCATCCGCCCGCGAGCAGTAAACCTCCTGGCCATTCTGATAGGCCTGTCGGCATGGAATCGTCCAGCAATCCTCTCCCCCCGTGGCATACACCCGCTGCACCTTCTCGATCCAGGCGATTGACGAACCGTCTCGCAAATCGGGCGTAAGGGCGATCGGATCGTGGCCGGTTCGCTTGTTGGCCTTGACCGTGATCGAGCCGCGGGCCCGGGCCAACAGGCTATAGCGCTCGGGGTTCTGGCTTCGCTGCTGATAAAACGTCACCGTGACGCCAAACGTGCTGTTGTCGAAGTCCGAAAGGCATTGGGCGACCGTCGCTTCCAGGCGCAACCGCATCTGCGGCGGCCCCGCCAGACCGATCCGGTAGTCACACCCGGCCTTCTCCACCGCGATGTACGCATAGTTCACCTCCGGATACAGGCCCACGATCTGGTCACTGGTGATGGACAACCCATCCGGAAAGATATGTCGGAAAGCGGTCGGGTCGCCCGACACCCGAAGGATCGCAAAGGTGCCGTGGTTCGCGGTGTCTCCCCCGCAGGGCGTGCCGCCGGCGCAGACGGCATCATGCACATCCATGCACGCAAAGACGTAGCCCCGAGCTGTCTCGCCCGCCTCGCCACACGGCCCGGCCGTCAACGTGATGTCCGAGCGGGGCTCCTCGACGCTGGCCCACCGCAGCCAGGCCTGCCCCTGCCCCCAGGGCCGGCACGTGACGCTCGAGGTGTCCACACAATCCGGGCAGTAGCCCCCGACCGATTCGACCCGCCCTCCAACCCCAAGGACAACCCCCATCAGCCAAACGACGACTGCATCCCTCCCTCGTGAGGCCTGATACATCGGATCACTCCTGTCAAGAAGACGGCGCCCTCACCGGACCGTTCACGTACAAACCCGGGTTCGATGCCCTGCGGACCGAATCCCAACAAACCCTTCCAAGACCCCGGCGGTGGTCGCCTGCGGGTCCCGACGACATCTCATACAGCGCCCAATCGCTCGACAAGAGGAAATTTCGTGACAGTGCCATACAGTTGGCACTGGGAACGAAAAAAAAGTCCTCTTCGGCAACATCTTCCTGGCCCGTCTGCCCCAGAATCACCACTGGCCTTCCCTCGCCGGACTCGGGTAGGACGGCAACCGTCCCCTGGGAAACAGCCGCCCAGGCCGGTTTTTCCCACCGACTGGGGCACTGGCGAACCTGCGTTGACCAGCGCAGGCGCACTGTCCGCCTTTGCGTTACTTGACGACGTTCCGCCGCACCAACTCCAGGACATACCTGGGGATCTTGTGCCACGTGTACACCGTCGGCGTCACCGCCCCCAGTGCCAGGGCGAACTCCGGCTCGCCGTTGGCCGGTTCGCAGATCACGCCCAACGTCCAGCCGGCCCCGTCGCAGATCACCCACGCCGGATGCACGTCGCCGGCAAACTCCACCTTGACCCGCTCACGCACCTCCTCCACATCCAGCAACGCCACCATCCGACCCTGCCCGGTCACCTCCACCGTGGGCCGGTCGAGCGTCATCACCCCGGGATTCGATTCCACCAGATACGCCAGATGCCCCAGGTTCGCCAGGGCCTGCTGCCGCGCCTCGGCCAACTGGCGTTCCTTCATCTTCTCGTCGCGCCGGGCCTGGCGCAGGGCGGCCTTGATCTCCTTCTCCGTCGCCACCACCGTCTGACCGTTAATCTGCAGTTCCATCATTCGCCCTTTCTTGTGCCTCTGCTGCGTCATCGAACGGACGCAGGGCCTCGTACAATTCTGCCGTCTCCACCAGCTCCACCGACATATCGACCTCCAGCGACGCCAGCAGATCCCGCGCCTTGCGGGCCGCACGCACCAGCGTCTGCAACGGCGTGTCCTCGGGCGATCCCCGGAACGCGGACTCGCCCGTGTCCTGTCGCTGTGACGTTGGTGGGAAAGCCCCGTTGAGCAGGTCCAGCACCATCTTTAGCCGATCGGCCTCCGGTATCGGCGCGCCCAGCAACTCGGCCAGATGATGCAGCAGGCTGGCCCCCTCATCGGCCGCCGTGATGAGCTGTTGGATGTTCTGTTCGGCCGTGCTGGATCGCTCCTCGATGTCGCCCCAGGCCTCCAGTCCGCCGAAGGCGGATCGGGCGTCCTCCAGAAGCTCTGACCGCTTGGCTGGATCTTCGCCTCGCTCCAGGGCGGCTGTAAGCCGCTCCGCCAGGTCCAGCAGTCGCGTCAGTTTCTCCGCCGGTATGATCTTGTACATTCTTCGCTCCTTACAGCAGGTCGTCCAAGTAGTCCGGTTCCAACCCCAACACATCCAGGCACACGTCTTCGGCCCCCAGCAGATCGCCCTCGGCGATCCGTTCCTCCAGCTCCGCCCGGGCCGCGTCGATCATCTCCTGCGCTTCACGGGCCGTGATCCCGTCCCGTTCCATCAGCATCCTCTGCAGCCGTGTCATGCTTTCGCCCTTTCAGTAGGGGCCCCGGCCCGATCACCGGGGCCCTTGCCTGGCCTCACCTCACGCCGACAGCAGCTCCAGGGCCCGCTTCTTGACGTTGGCCGCCGTGCCCCACAGCAGACTGTTCATCCGGGCATCACTGGCCCCGTAGTCTGCGGAGGCCGTAAACGTCCGGTGGTGGTCCTGCTGCTCGGTCACCGCCGAGTACAGCGCCCACCGCGTCCCCCGCACGCCCGGCTCATCGTTGCCCACCCCGGACCGGAACAACCGGACCAACTCCGCCCGCCGGTTCTCCAGCCACGTGCTGGCCGTCTTCGGATCGCCGTGGTCGTCCTTGGGCGGGACGTACAGTGTCTCGGCGAACACCTGAGCGTCGGAGGCCGTCACCGGTGTCTTGATGAGCCGCTGGAACACCTCTTCGAGCCGGTTGTAGTACACCCCCGTCAGCTCCAGGACCTCGCGGGCCTGGGCCGCCTGCGCCTTCCAGTTGCGATAGTGCATCACCGACACCGTATCGCGCCCGTTGGCTTGCACCTTGCCGTTGCGCATCCCGAACGCCGCCGACAGCGTGTTCTGGCACACCACCCGGATCGGCGTCCACTTGATATGCAGGCTCAGCCGTCCATCGTGGCCCGTGCAGCACACCAGGTACTTGTCCACCTTGTCCGGCCCGATCTGCATGGCCTGTGGCAGCTTGCAGGTGATCCAGATGCGCTTGCCGCCGTACAGGCTACCCGCCGTGTGGTACATCGCCAGCCCCTCCCCCACCAGCGAATCCAGGAACGCAAACGCCTCCTGGTTCTGGATGATCTCGTACGACTGGCCCACGCAGCCCAGGATGGCCTCGTCCTCGGTCCGCACCGTGGCGAAGTAGTTCGGCACTTCCTGAGCCACGACCGGAATGCCGTCCACCGCCGCCGTGCCCCGCAGGTACAGGGGCCGCTTTTCCACCGTCCAGTCCAGCCCCGCCAGCCGGATCGCCGCCTCCGAGGTCACTTCCTTTTCGACCGCCGTCCCCAGCCCGTGCCAGGGCACCTGGCCCGAGTAGAACGTGCGAGCGGTCCCGTTACTTGTGATTTCGATTTGGTGCGCCATGATCTGTTCTCCTTGCCTGTGGCCCCGCCCCGCCGGGCGGAACCTTCGTTTCGGTCACGCGTTGAGGCCCTCCATCAGACCTCGCAGGAAATCCACCATGTTCTGCGCCTGCCTTTCGCGGGACACCGGGAATGACTCTCGGGCCGGGATGTGCTCGCCGACGACCTCGATCTGTTCCGGATCAAGCTCCAGCACGACGCGGCCGTTCCCCTCGCCGTACCACTCCACGTAGGGATAGTCCACATAGTCCACAGGCTTCAGGCCCGCCGTGATGTCCCCCGCCCGGCCGACCTGCGCCGCCGAGAACCCCTTCATGTACGCGGCGGCCTCTTTCGGGCGGGGTGCCTCGACGGCCGCCGGTCCCCGCAGCCGCAGCGTGGTCCCCCGAATGTCTCGGTGGAAGTCTCCCTCCAGGTCCAGCCTCACCTTTCGCCGCATCCCCGCAAAGCGCAGCCACCCCGTGACCTTGCCGAGATGCGTGTTGTCCAGTTCGCCTTCGATCAGATACTCCGTGGGTCTCCACGCCATGTCATCGCCCTTTTCTGATGGTTGCGTCCCTCACGCCGAGCGCCGGTGTCTGCTGCGTTGCGGTCGGTGGTTGAACGGCATGAACAGCGCCTTGACGGTGACTTCGTGATTCACCGCCACCAACATCGTCGGTGCCGTCTCCGTGTACGGCGGCTGGACCTTGACCACGACCTTGGTGATCTTCAGCTTGTCCACGGCCTTGAGCGTCTTCTCGAAGCGCCACACGTCGATGCAGTTCTGATGCGTCAGCGCCAGCATCGTGAACGACCGGGCTACGCTCTTCGGCTCCCGCTCCACCAGCGTCCGCACACCCGTCGGCCAGTAGTCCTGGTACGCGGGGAACCTGTGGCCATTCGGTGGCACCGTGGCCGGCACCAGGAACAGCCCGTCCAGCTCGTACAGCCCCGGCGCCACGCCGTGCTCGAACTGGACCGCCACCAACTGCGTGCCGTCCGTGGCCACCAGCTCCCGCTCCGTCGCCAGGACGCAGTTCAGGGCGTACCGCGTACTGTCCTTCGCCAACGCCGCCCTCAGCACATCCGCGATCTTCTTGTCCAGCTTGTACCCCTGGACGCTTTTCATCGTGGGGGTTTGCATGATTCGCCCTTTCAGGCAAAGGTGGAGGGGCGAGCGCCGCGCCCGCCCCGTTTGTTTAGGCATAGTATTTGTCCACGATCGTTTTGATGGCCGCGACCGCCAGGTCCAATTGGCGCAAGTCCCCCCACGCGAAATATTCGACAGCAAGGTTGAGCGCGTGGATTTCCGCCGTGGCGGGGTCGGTGGCGAAGGCGCGGAGTTCGCCCACCCCGGGATATTCGGGATGGTCGTAGGGCAGTTGGCGGGATTCCAGAAAGACGCGCCCGCGAGTCGTGGTCCAGTTGGTGGGAAGTGTTTTCGGTTGCATTGTATGCCCTTTTCTATTGGTTTTGATTATGTCTATATCTTACCGCATTTAGCGGCTATAGTCAATTGAAAAATAGCCCATTGGGCAGTTTTTTTCTCTGGTGCGGTATCCGGCATCCTTCATGGTGACTCAAAAAAAGAGGCGGCCGGCGCGACGCACCGACCGCCCCCGGAGGGGAGAAAACTTCCCTTACGGATAATCCGACCGGCTGACGATCAGGCTATGGACCTGCGAGGCCAGGCCGTCGCGCACGCTGTACACGTCCACCCGAAGGCCGGCCTGCTTAGCCCCGAAGTCCGCGACCTCCATCGCCTCGGTGTACGTGTAGCTGCCGGTGGTGATCCCCGAGGCCGTCCGCTTGAGCACATCACCCGTGCTGTAAATCTTCACCGTCACCGACTGGTTCGTCTCTCGGGTATTCGTCCCGCTCTCGGCCGTCCCCAGCAGGTTGTCCCCGTCGGTCAATCGGTTGCGGTCCTCCCACGTCAGGTCCAGGTCCCCGCTGTACGTCGTCCCATACAGCACGCCGTCGATCGTGAGCACCGCCGGCGGCAGCGGCTTATACAACCGCCCGGTGATCGTCGTATTCATCCCCGTGGCCGACGCCTCCGCCAGGCGGCCCTTCGCCGTGGCGGGTAGGACCTTGGCCCCCGGCGTGTCCGTGTTGTCCAGCTCCACCTCGAACAGGAACGCCCCGGACTCCACGAACCAGATCCGGCCCCCGGCGTTGTGCGCCGCAGGCACCGTATCGGCCCCACCCCGCTTGACCGTGACTGACGGCGTGGCCGTATTCACGTCCGTCACGATCAGGATCTCATCGTTCAGGACGGCATAATCCCCCACGGCCACCATCTCGAGGTCCACGGCGCCGGCCAATGTGATCTGGACGTTCGATGCGCCCTGGGTCAGCCCCGACACCAGCTCCGCGGTGGGACAGAACCCCGCCACGCCGTAGCTGACGTAACTTGCCGTGTTCACCTCCCGCAACAGGACCTCGGCGTCGATGCTGTCGAGGGTGGGTTTCTCGGCGACCGCCATCAGATACCCGATATTCGCCCCCAGCGTTTCGGCCACCGTCGGCCCCACCACGTCCCTGGCCACGGTGTAGTACGGGGCCTCGATCAGGGCCTGCGCCGTCACCGCCGTTGGCTCATTCCAGGGCTGGGTCCACTGGCTGGCCGCCGGATCGGCGTACAGCGCCGTCGCCGCACTGAACACGTCCTCCACGCACTCCAGCCGCACACGTCCCTCCACCAACTCCCCGTAGTCCGCCGACACCACCCGGACGATCATCTCGCTGATCCCCAGGATCGGCCAGGTCAGCTTGAACACGTCGTTCACCTGGAGGGCCGCCATGCGGCGGTTACCGGTGATCTTCATCGTCGCCAGGCAGCTCGTGAGCTGTCGCAGCTCGCGGGCCGCGACCCGATTCGCCAGGCTGGCCTTGGCGATCCCCGGATAGTCGAACACCCGGTCGATGACCGCCCCCCCTTGACGGTCGATCATCGCCACATCATGCACCACCGCCAGGGCGGGCTCATTCGTGATCCGGTCCACATACCGCACCGTGACCTGGTTGGGCACCTCGCCGATCGCCCCCCGGCCAAAATCCTCCACCGTCTCGATGTCGTCGTCGTTGTACACCGTCAGGGCGGACGGCGTATAATCCTCCCGCGCCAGGCCCAGCTTGAACTGGCCCGTCGCGTTGTCCAAAAACAGCACGCCGTCGATATGCGCCAGCACCTCCCGGATAAACTCCTCGATGCTCTCGCCCGACGCCCACACGAACGACAGGCCAAACCCCTCGGCATAGAGCGTATCGGCCGCCGCCTCGAAGCTCGCCGCGTCGATCTCGCTGGCCGTATACCCCAGGCCCCACTGCGTGCTCGTCAGGCACTCCCGGATGATATGCGCCGGGTTCAGGTCGCCCTCGATGTCCGCCTTGGCCGGATACCACTGCGGGTTGCCGTCCGTCAGCACCGCCGTGCGCTTGGCCAAAAACGACCACGGCTTGAGATACGGGCTCGTCCCCACCCGCACCTGCCGCAGGATCGCGCCCACCAGTCCCCGAAACGCCGGCACGTCCGATCCCAGCTTGCTGGTGAGATAACTGTTGGCCGTCTGGCTCGCCCCTCCGTACTCCAGGTCCACCGTCCCCACCACGCCGCCTTCCCGGTCCTCCCCGCCAAAGAGATTCGGCTGATGGATCACGGCCTGCGTCTGTCCATCCGCGGCCTCCTGCGTCTCATCGGCGGCATTGGGCCAGGCGCACTTATCCCCCACCCAGATCTGTCTGATCCCGTCGATCACGCCGTGGCACAGCAGCATGTGCATCCCCACGCTGTAGTGGTACCCTATGATCTGCTTCTTTCGGCTGCTGGAAAACAATCCCATCTCGCCTCACCTCTTGATCGGATAGCTGGCCAGGTCTCCCCACCACACCACGTTCGGCCCCGTGATCCGCCGGGTCCCGAACAGGACCGGCACCTCCCGGCCCTCCTGGGCCGTGGGCACGTCGAACTCGGCCGCCGTCGCCGGCCGGGCGTGCGTCACCTTGGGCTTGGGGCGCAGGGCATACGACAGCGCCAGGGCCCCGACAAACAGCACGATATTCCAGAACATGCCCCTCTCCTCACATGATGGGGTCCCCGCCGAATGGATTCTTCGTCGGAATCCACGGCTGGCCCCCGAAGTTCACCAGATTATTGAACTTCGCCTTGCACGTCGCCGGCGTATGATCGCACCCCGGATACACGTCAAACGTGCCCCCCGTCTGGATTCCCGGGATCGCCGACGAGATCGTCACCGTGTTCGTGGTGTGGCTCGTGATCAGCCGCCTGTACGCCCCGTACACGATCTTGCCCGCCGTCCAGTACCCGTTGGCGTGGCCGCTGAACACGCTGGCCGTGATCGTCAATCCCGAGGCCGATGCCACCATCCCGCTTTCCTTGCACAGATCGGCGTTGACGCCACAGCCCGGACCGTACAGGGCATAGTTACACAGCCGCTGGTACCGCCGCCGCAACGCCCCCCGCAGCCACGACACCGTCCGCGGCTCGCACCGAAAATGCGCCAGCTCCGCGTCCCACGTCACCTGCGCCACGAATCCCTGCCAGAGCGTCACGAACTGCGTATCGTGGCCCCGCAGGATGGACAGGGCGATCACCTCCTCCAAGGGGCGCATCAGGTACTCGGCCGCCAGCGGGTGGTTGCGCCGCACGCTCACCGTCACCTCGTTCTTCCACGGGTCGTCCGTCGTCACCAGGGCGGACCGGCGGATCAGGACCGGCTCGTACACCTCGGAGTTGTACTCCACCTCGTCGGCCGCCGACGTATACCGGTAGCTCACCGCCCCCCGCACGAACCGGTATAGCTCGATCGGCTGGCCCTCGGCATCACTGGTTTCGTAGGCCTGATAGGTCATGCTACGTCGTCACCGCCTCCACCTGCAGGGTCGCCTCCAGGACATCCACCCGGTCCCAGCGGATTTCCACCGCGTCGGCCGCCAGCCGCACCCGGTCCAGCCAATGCAGCGTCACCTGGCCGACCACCAGGTCCCGCCCGAAGGGCGCATCCACCGTCACCACCTCCCAGGTCGTATCCGTGGCGATCCCCGTGATCCGGCGGCAGATCCGCTGTCCGTCGCTGAACACCGCCATGAGGTGATTCTTGAGAGGATCCCCCGTCGCATAGTTGCCCACGAAGTCCCGGGCCTGCACCTTGAAGGACGTGCTCGGGTCCGTCGCCGTCTCATACAGCTCCAGCTCTCCCCGGAACGTGGGCAGCCAGAACGTATCCCGCATCCCGTGCAGCGAATGCAGGAACCTGCGGAAGTCCCAGCACGCCGCCCGCGTCTCCTTATGCACCGTATACGCCTGCTTTTGCAGCTCGAAATCCCGGTCGCTAAAGACGTGCGCCTTGCCCGTCTCGAAGTCGCTGATCACGACCAGGGCGTTACTCTCGCGGTCAATGCTCCCATCCACATACGTCGGCTCGGTCACCACCGCCTTGCCGTCATAGCTCAGCGCCGGCGTGTACCCGGTCAATTCGATATTGTCCTCCACCAGGAAGCTCAGCCTCAATTCCATCAGGTCCTCGATGAACTCCCGGATCGGCACCGCCTGATGGACCGCCACCGTTCGGCACGGCATGATCAGCTTGGGCCCCGTCCAGGCCGTCTGGATCGGCGAGTCCAGCGTCACCGTCGTCCCCACGATGCTCTGGATCGTGGCCAGGGTGTGGCGGCGGTTATTCTGCCAGATCGTCAACAGACCGCCTTCCCGGAAGTCCGCGTTCGATGTGTCCAGTATGATCTGCGACTCGTTGACCTGGATGTCCGCCGTATGCGCCACCGCCTCGGTCCAGATCGGAAACCCCCACGCCCGATCCTGCCAGCGGTGCAGGCCCCCCAGCATCCGCACGATGTCCTCCTTGTCCGTCAGCAGGACCGTGATCTCGAAGCTCTGCCGCGGCGCCCGCCGCAGCGCCATCCGCTGCTCCCTGCCCGACCGGCTCACCTGCCGCATCGTCTTCCACTCCAGCCGCTCGATCATCGGCGCCTGCGGCCGCCAGCCCAGCATAAAGATGCGGATCCCCGTCGCGGTGAACACCACGTCGTTGGCGTCCGTAAAGTCGAACGTGAACGTGGCCTCGAAGCTGGCCGGGCCCTCCGTCGAGGCGGTCAGCGTGACGGTCTTTTGCTCCAGGGCCTTGAACTGGGCCGGGGCCGACACGTCCATCGACAGCCCCTCGGCGTTCTGCGCCTGGATCGCCGCCAGCGTCCTGCCCACGAAATGCGCGTTCCACACATAGAACGTGGTCTGGACCTGATTGACGATCGGTCCGAAGTCAACTCGGGCCGGGTACAGGTGGATTCGGTAGTACAGCTCCTCCAGGTAGCTCGGGACCTTCTGGCCCGTCCAGGCGTTCTGCACCGTCTCGACGGGCAGCTCATCCCCCCAGCCGCCAGACACCGCCGGCGATGCCGCCCAGGCACCGAACGCCGCCAAGCCATCCCCCGCGAACGACTCGATGTTCACCGACACCGGGACGTTGACCCACCCGAACGGCGGCACCGCGACTTGTCCGGTATGATCGGCCACCCTTTAGACCACCTTCTTGACCGCCAGGCCGAGGTTCTGGTTATAGTAGCCCGTACCCTTCTTGAGGGACGCCAGCAGGACCCAGGTATCACTGCCCAGCGTGATCTCGTCCTTGGGGTTCACGTAGTCCATCCGCACCGCCGCCAGGCCCTCCGGATACCCCACATACGTGTACACGCCGCTGCTGCGTCCGATGCAGTGGTACAGCGGCAGCAGGACGACGTTGCCGTTCACCGCGTTGGGCTCCTTGGCCAGCAGCCCCGTCAGCAACGACCCGTTCCAGCCGGCGCCGGAGGTACTCTCCAGTGCCCCCGCGGCCAGCGGCCCCAGCAGGTTCCCCGCCGCCGACAGGTAGCTTGACACATCCAGCCGCCAGCCCGTATAGCCGTCCACGCTGTCCAGGTACACCCCCGTGCGGGCGTAGTACGTCGCCCCCGGGTTCTCAAAGGGTCCCTTGCCGTAGGCGTCGCTCTCATAGTACGCCATCTCGGGCGCGTACCCCGGATTCGAGCCCGTATAGAACATCCCCCCGGTATAACTACCGGCCTTGGCCAACGAGCCGAACACCAGCCACTGAAACTCGTTGGTGGCGATCTCCACCACCACGCCCACGGTATCGCCCACCGTGAAGAAGATGTAGGACGGGATCCCGCTGGTGGGCACCCGCGTCATCGCCACGCCATAGTAGTCCCCCGTGCCGTCCCGCTGCGGGGCCCCGGGCTGCTCATACCACGCCAGCGACCCGTTGTAGCCCGTCGAGCCGTTCATCGCGATCCCCGTCACCTCGTGGGCATAGTACCCCGCCGCGTTCGGCGTGCTGTCGCTCTGCACCCGGTAGAACGGCGTGTTCCGAACGCACGACCGGAAGTTGAAGTACGCGCTGCCCTTATGCACGTGGAGCCGGTACCCGTTGCCTGGATTCATACCCGTGTACTGATACCGCGTGTACGTATCCGCCGCCCAGCCGTCCACCGTCCAGCCCTCGGCGATCAAAAACAGCCGCAGCTTGTCCAGCAGATCGTCCGGATCGGTCGCCACCCTGGTCTGGTAACTCATCGTGTTACTCCAGCTTCAACGCCCAGTAGTTCCACGTCCCCGTCCGGAACGCCTGTTGAAACACCCGATACGTGTCGCCGCCGATCGTGATCGTGTCCTCCGTGCTCACCCCATACCCCGACACCGCCATCGCCCCCTGGAACTCCCCGATCACCCGGCTGCCCCCCGTGCTCAGGTTGACGATCGCCGGGAACACCGGCACCGTCCCATCCAAGTTCGCCGAGAGCTTGCGCCACACCTGGTCGTAGATCGCCCCGCCATACAAGTACCGGGTATGCGAATACGGCCAGACGGTATCCTGGTAGCGATTGATCGCCTCGGCGGCCAACTGATACGGCCGCTCCCACCCGGCGCCCGTATACACCAGCAAGGGGTACTGGCCCGGATTGACAAACGACGAGCGGTACTGGCTCGTATCGCTCCACCGGGTGTCACTGGAGAACGACCCGCCCACGGCCAGCGGATACGGCACCTCATTCGGTGTGGCGTACGGCAACAGGAACCCCGCGTACATCGCCTCATAGACCGTGCTGATCTTGGCCACCAGGATAAACCGCCGCCCGTTGGCCACCAGCCAGTACGGAATCGTCGTGTTCCACAAGAGGATCTGCGGATAGGCGTACCCGTGCAGCAGCTTGGGATTGCCCGGCTGACTGTCGAAGGGCGCCACCTCGGAAAACCCCGTCATCCCGCTGATCCGCCAGTTGAAATAATCCCCGCCCACGCTGTGGTACGTCTGGATCCCCACATAGACTTCCTCGTTGCCCGTCGTCCCGGGCCCCATCAGGACAAGCTGCTTGTCCCCACCCCCCGAATCCACGACGTACTCCGAGTCCGTGTACTGCTTGACGGACCATCTCTCGGTCGCGCCCATCCCCTCGGCCACCGGGAAGGAAAAGCTGTCATTCACCGCGTACGCCGTCGCGCCATCCGAGATCGTGAAGCTCACCAGCCCGTTATCGTACGCCACGCCGCTGGTGGCGTTGGCCTGGGCCCCGCTCACGGAGCCGACGGCCGTGAACGTCGCCGCCGGCCCCGTCGTCGTCGCCGTCAGCGTCCACGTCTCCGCCGGGGCGATGTCGTCGGCCTCGATCGTATCCACCGTCCCGTTGCCCGTGTTCGACCCGCCGGCGGTCACCTTGCCCGCCGCGTTCTTCGACGACAGGAAGATTTTTACCTGCTCCAGAAGGTCCAGGTAGTTTTTCGCGGTGGCAATCTTACAGGCCATTATCCCAGCACCCCCCGCAAGGCGTTGCGATTCCGGCGGATCACGTTGACGATCAGCTTCTCGCCGGCGGCGCTTTGCATGTAGTCCGCCGCCACGCTGGGATCGAGCACGTTGACGATCCGCGTGTGGTTTTCGACCGTGGGCGTCCCCTCGGCCGCCACCCCCAGCTTTCCATCCCGACCCCGGCGCAGCGGCATCACCGCCTCCGGCCCCGCCTCTCCCATCAGCCCGCCGCGGCGGGTTCCCTGCGCCATGGGAAACAGCACCGGCCGATCCACCACCCCGCCGGCGGCAAACGGCACCAGTTGACCCTGCTGGAACACGTTGCCCCGGCCGCTGAGCAGTCCGCCGAAGGCGGACCCCAATCCGCCGAAGGCGGCCTGGACCCCGCCGCTGATCCAGTCTGAGACACCTTGCAGGACGGTCTGGCGCATCACCAGGGCCGCAATCTCCCGACCCATCGCCCGCAGGGCCTCGCTGAAGCTCTCGGCGCCCGTCACGGCCCGCTCAAAGGCATGGGCGAACGAGTCCCCGATGGAGTCGGCCGTCTCGACCAGCCGCTCCTGGTCCCGCAGCAACTCCAGCTTGCGCCCGTACTCGTCCAGGATACGGATCGTCTCGGCGGACTGGGCCCCATAGGCCTTCTCCGCGGCCACCTGCAATTCCACCAGGTCCCGGCTGCGCTGGCGGCTCTCGTTCAATCGCCCGATGATCTCCATCTCCGCGTCGATCGCCGCCATCAGCTTGCCGATCTGCTCCCGGGCCGCCAGGGCCTCGGCCGTCACCTGTCCGCCGCGGCGGATGGCCTTGGCCGTCTCCGACCCGCCGAAGGCGGGCTCGACAATGGCGGACGGCTCAGGCATCTCCATCCCCACGGTCTGTTTCCACTCGGCGATCATCCGCCGACCGGCGTCCAGATGCTTTCCATACTGCGCGGTCCACCGCGCCACCACCTCCACCGGCGCCTCCCCCGTCACCGCCGCCACCTCATCCGCCATCTCCTGCACGGACGCCACCGCCTTGTCCCCGATCCGCGACAGCTCTCGCCCCAGCGTCTGGCCCGCCCGCTCCAAGGTCTCCGTGATCCGGTAGCCCTTATCGAGCTGAAGCTCCGTGCCGTGCAGCCGATTGATCGTCTCCAGGGCCGACCGGACCATCTGATCCGTCCCCCCGGCCATGACGTGGGCGATCTCATCCCGCAACTGGGCCGCGGACTTTTCCGCCATCATGTACACCGGGGCCGGCTGGCCCATCCCCAGCATCTGCGGCTGCTCCGGTGTGAGCGTCTTCGTTCGCAGGCCCACGCCATACGTCGCCGCCAGGTCGCGGAGCTGGGCCTCTCCCAAACCCTCCAGCAACCGGGCCACGTCCCCGGCCCGTTTCTGCCGGCCGATCCCCTCCAGGCCGGGTATCCCCGAGGCGTACAGGACCTCCAGGATTCCATCGGCCAGGACGCGTCCGATCACCTTCCACAACGCCAGCGACGCCCGAAACGCCGCCAGAATCGCCTCACCCACCAGGCCGGCCCCCGTCTGAAACACCTTCAGAAGCAGGCCGGCCCCTTGGCCTATCTCGAACGCCCTTTGCATCTGGGCCCCGATCTCGGCGGCCACATCGACCGCCGCCAGCATCGCCGCCCGTCCCCGCTCCAGCTCCTGGCCAAACACCCGGCCCGCCTCGGTCACGGACCCCTTCAACGCCGCCGCTCCCTCCTTCAGATCCCGCACCAGCAGCCGGGCCTGATCCAGGAACCCCCACGCGAACGCGCCCCGCAACCCGCCCACCGCCGCCTTGAAGAGCGTCCACTCATGGGTCAGTGTGTTGGTCATCTTGCGGTACGCCTCCATCGTCCGCCCGCTGGCCCGCAGCATAAAGTCCAGGTCATAGGCCTGCCCCTCGGCCTGCTTCAAGGCCGCGGCGAATCCGATGAACCCCCGGACGTTGGGCATGAGGGCCGCCACCTGTTCAGGGGTCGCGTCCGTGAGTTTTTTCAGAACCCCCAGCAGGCCCTCGGCCTTCAGCGTCGTGGAACTCAACTCGAATCCCAGCTCCCGCGCCGCCCGCTGGGACTCCTCGGTCGGTTGCAGGAACGTGGTCAGGATCGCCTTCATCGCCGTCACCGCGATGTCCGTCTTGACGCCGGCCCGCGTCATCGTCGCCAGGGCGGCGCCCAATTCCTCCAGACTCAGCCCCGCCACCGCGCTGATCGCCGCCACCTTGCCGATGTCACCGGCCAGCTCGGGGAACGTCGTCTTGCCGCGCTTGACGATCGCGAACAACAGATCGGACACCCGGCCCGCCTTGTCCGCGCTGAGCTGGTAGGCGTTCAGAATCGTCGTGATCGCATCGGCCGCCGTCCCCGTATCCGTCAGACCCGCCCGGGCCGCCACCGTCGCCACCTCCAGGACCTCCAGGGCGTGGGCCGTGTCGATGCTCGCCGACAGGATGTCGTACAGGCCCTTGCTGAGTGTGGCCGTGCTCTCTCCGTACCGGGCCTTCAGGTCCCGCAGCCCCGCCTCATACTTGGGCAGCAGGTCCATGCTCGTCTCATCCAGCATCGTCGAGACCATCGCCATCTGCTGCTGGAACTGCGCCCCGGCCTTGAGGGAGGCGGCCCCCAAGGCCAGCATCGACGCCTTGACCGTCACCAGGGCCCCCGTGACCAGCTTCAACGGCGCCAGCACCAGATCGGCCGAGCGCTTCACCGCGTTGAACGCACCCGTCGCCCCCGTCTGCACGCCCGCCAGGGCGGCCTTGGCCCGCTGGGCCTCGTGGATGAGTTTGCTGGCATCGATCGCCAGTCTCAGTGTCGCCATGTCATGTCCCCGGGGCCTGGTTTTTCTGACGGGCCCAGGCCAGCCACCTCTTGTCCATCGCCCGGATCAATCGCAGCCACTCGGCCCGATCCTCTGGGTCCGTCACGCCCTGCAGCCGCAGGACCGCCTCGATCTCCGTCACCGGGATCGGGTGCGCCGTCCATTCCACCACCCGGCCGGCGCTGAGGTCCAAGAACGCCTGCCACACTTCGGCCAGGTCCTCATGCAGGATCGGCCGCTCATCCCAGCTCGGCGTCCGGCGCCCTTTGGCCGCCCGCCGTTCGGCGATCTCCTGCAGGGCGGTTACCCCTTCGCCCCACTCCAGGTGCCACTGCAGGACGGCTAGGAGTTTTTTTCCGCGTCGTCCAAGAGCTCCTGGCGGAACAATTCACTCTCCCCGGCGGTATTCAGGACCCACGCGTAGAAGTCCTGCAGCGTCGGATCGCCGAACAGCTCCAGGCATTTTTCGGGGCTGTACGGGATCGGCTCGCCGTCGTCGTCCTGGAGATTTCGCCAGTCCACGACGATAAACCGCGCCACCGCCGGCTTGATCAGCTCCAGGATCTTCTCGCCCGCCTCGCCCGTCCCCGCCCGCAGCTCGCGCAGGTGGGGTTTCAAGAGCCGCCGGCGTGCCGCCTTGAACCGCTCGCTACTCAATGAGGCAATGCAGACCTCGATGCCCTCGGCAAACGGCACCCACGTCCCCTCTTGGGCCCGCTTGAGGTCCGTGCGAATCGCACTCAACTTCGCCACGTCACATCCTTTCCTTGGTGGGCCCACATGCCAAAACTACGCCGCCGGGAACCGCGCGATCCGGATCGTCACATCCTCGGTCGCGTGCCGGAACGCCTGGAACGACAGATTCGCCAGGACATCCTGGTTCTGCGCCCCCGCCTGGCGGCTGCCGTCGGTGAACCGCACATTGGGCAGGTCGATCACGTAGGCGTTGCCCGCCCCGTCCAGCAAGACCAGGCTCAACGATGTCGCCGTGCAGTTCAGGTACTTGTCGAACATCGTCGCGCTCTCGAAGTACGCCTCCAGCGTCCCCGTCACGTTCACCGTCCCCGTGCCCATGTCAAAGGCCCCGAGGTTGCCCAGCTTCTCGCGGGCCCGCAGGTTATTGGCCAGGTTCACGCCGAGGCTCTGGGCGTTCACCGCCACCCCGTTCTCCAGCAGCCCCGTGATGTCGTCCACGCCGTTCATCACCTCGCCCGTCGCCGCCGCGTCGTACCCCGTCCCGCCGCTGGCCGCCAACGATTCCTCCCGCGACCCGATGAACCCCACCGACCCGGTGATCATCGCGTTGAGGGCCGCGTTCAGGCTCAGCGTGTCCACCATCATCCCCGTGAACAGGCTCAGCTCACCCGACAGGTCGCTGAACGTGCGCTCGATATTGAACGACGTTTTTGTCGTGCCATTGACGATTTGGCCGCCTTGCGTGATCGTCACACTCGGCGAGGCCGCCTCATCCTCCAGCGTGCCGCCGGACACCTGAATCTCTCCGGCCGCCACCGACACCAGCTTGAAAAACCCGTTGTTCGCGGCGTTGCTGAACCCCGAGACCTTGATCCACTGGCCCACATCCAGGTCGGCCAAGCCATTGCCCGAATCCGTGAACGTGTTCCCCGTCGCCACCGCCGCGATGGTGGTGATCGGCCCCACCGTCTCCGGACTGGACCAGGCCGCTGACAGCAGCGCCGCCGCCAATAGATCATCGTACGCCCCGTAGCTCATCTCATAATTGATCTGGCCCGAGGCGTGGATGCTCGTCCGCGCCACATCGGCGATCTGCCGGTCGCTGCGGATCTCTTGCGACACCTGGATGCCCGTTTCCTGCTTGAGGGTTTCGCCGGTATGCCGGAGGATCTGCAGGTTCGAGCCGGTCACCTGCTCGCCAAAAACCGTTTCTTCGACGTACGCCAACTGCACCCGGTTGGTATCTGATACTGACATCGCTGTCGCCTTTCTTCAGATCAAAATGCAAAATGCGAATATCAGAATCATTTTGCTTTTTGATGTTTGATGTTTGATATCCCGTTATCCGAGGTCGTCCGCCCAAAACGGGCAGTGGACATTGATCTGCCAGGTGCTTTCAGACCGCCCCACCCGCACGATCGACGGCGTCCCAAAATGCACGTTCGACGCCTCCACCCCCCGGAACGCCGCCGTGATCCGGTCCGCCGCCTCCAACGCCGGCTGATCCCCATGCTCGACCGGGACGAACAGGCTGACCGTCATCACACCCACCGTCCGGAACCGCCGGCTCGCCGGCGCCCCCAGCGACACCTGCTCCGTGTCGCCCCAATTAATCGTCAGCCGGCCGTGCAAAGCATGGGGCCGGTCCAGGCCCGCGTTGTCGTACTGCGTCGGCAGGCCGTACACATCCGCGATCTGCGTCTTGAACCGACGGCGTATCGTGTTGGCCACGCTCTCGAACGTCACCGAAACAGGCTCCGCAATTCCTCGACCGTGATCCGCAGCATCCCGTTGGGGGCCTGCTTGCTGGACCCTTCTTCCAGGAACTCGATATACTCCACGTTGTTCGTGATCCAGACCACCTGCCCGGGCGGCAGTAATGAAAGGGCGGCGACTCCCCTGGCCACCACCTCATCACCGGTTTTATCGCATGTCGCCAAGGCCTGCTGCGCCGGCGACCCAATTGTCACCTGCCAGTTGCCGCGGGCCCGCCCCGTATCGACCGGCGTGCGAAACGCCAGCCGGCGCAGGGCCTCCAGCACGATCTTCTTCTGGAACGCCACGCCATCCCGGTCGATCCCTCGACCGAACGCGTCGATGTCCCGCTTAAAATCATCGATGCTCATCCCCGCCTCAACTGCAGCAGATACAGGCACACCTGTTCGCCGCTGTAGATCGGCTCCACGCTCACGATCCGATACACCTGGCCGTCGATCGTCACCGTCATCGCATCCGGCTTCGGCGTAAACGCCAGCCCCGAGGCGGCAATCCCCGTCTGCATATCCCCGGCCTGAATCACATCCGGCCCGCGGTACCCGTGCTCATAGGGGTACGGCGGGATGATCTTCACCGTGTAGGGCGTCCCCGTTCCCGGCGTCAGTTTCCCGGTGGTCGGGTCGTAGCCGGCGCTGGGATACACCGTAAACACCGCATCCTTGCCGAACGTCGTCAGTTTCGAGAGGACCAGGGGAACGAACTTGGCGTCCAGGCGCGTCGCCACGCCTATCCCCTTGCCATCACGTCACCCGCGACCACGATCCGCCGCAGCAGGTACGCGATCTTCGGATAGTACGGGACCTGCGATTTGCCACCCACGTATTGAAGGCTCTCGCTGATCGGCCCCACGGACACGGACTCGGCCGCCACGTCGCCGGGATGGGCCACCGCCCCCAGCAGATCATCGCCCGCCAGGTGCCGCAACGCCGCCTCCACCGCCGCGTACTTGACCGCCGGCGGGATCTCCGTGCCGTCGTACGCGTAGCCGTCCTCATCGACCGCCGAATATCGCGGCCAGCTCAGGGCATTCTCCCGGCGGGCCTTGTAGCCCACGAACCGCCCCCCGAACTTGAGGTCCACGAACTGCGTCCCCAGCCGCAGGGCCTCTTCCTTGGCCGCCTGATCCGCCGCCGTCCACGTCGCCTCCGCGCCATGGTCCTCGACGTACTGATCGGCCTCGGCGAGGGTGACGTAGCTGTTGGCGTCCGGCTTGCCGCTGCCGTCCTCGACCACGAACGTCGCCGGCATCGCCTACTCCCCGTCGGCTGCGATAATGGCCTCGATCAGGTCGGCCTTCTTCAGACCGGCGTACCCCTCGATCCCCAGCGCGTCGGCCCTCTCGCGCAGCTCGGCGACCGTCAGTCGGTCCAGGGGCGTCATCTGCGTGGCCTCCTGCGTGCCGTCCCCCTCGGCGGCCGGCGCCGGGCTCGGCGCCTCGCCTTCCAGCCGGTAGCCCTTGGCCCGGTACATCTCCAGATCTGTCTCGTTGACGATCATCCGCCCGGCGGGCCCGACGATCCTCACGGTCGGCAGTGCTCCCATCACGGCTCCTTGCATATCAAAAACCAAAGATCAAAAATCAAAAATAAAGGATCAAAATCATTTTGATTTTTGCGTTTTGATATTTGATTTTCCTTTGTGGTATCAAGGTCCCGCCCGGAGCGCGCCGGGCGGGACGGTTTCGTTGACTCGCTTCGCCCGGCTTACGACTGGCCGCAGCCACGACAGGCCAGGTTGGGGTCCAGCGTGGTCACGCCGTACAGCACATCCAGCGCCACGTGGACCTCCGAGGAGTTGCCCACGTAGTACACGCGGCTCCGCAGGCTCAGCCCCGTCACCGGGTCGGTGATCGTGGCGATCTTCGCCCCCAGGTCGTTGCCCATCTCGCTGAGCGGGGCCATCGCCAAGGCGAAGGCGTTGCGGTGGAACGCCAAGTTCGCCCGGTGCGTATCCGTGCGGATCGTCACCGCCTCATCGCCGCTGCACGCCGCCGTCAGCTTCGGCGTGATCGACACGCTGATGGCGTTGGAGCTCGCCGCCGCGTCGGCCGTCACCGCGTAGCGCTGGCTGTGGCCCGCGATCACCAGCGAGTCCCCGGCCTTGAGAGTGCCGGTCAGGGTCGTATCGTAGAGCGTCACGGAGGAGGCCCCCTTGCTGTGGGCCCCGCTGACCTTCGGCGCCGCGGCCGTGACCGACCCCGAGGTATGCAGGGGGACGTTCTGATTGGCGAAGATCTCGAAGCCGTACTTCATCCCCAGCGTGCCTCGCATCTGCGCCGCCACGCCCGTATCCCCCGCCCCCTGGTGCTGCGTGAAGGCGGGCAGCACCAGCAGCCCCTGCTCCAGGTTGCCGTCGATCATGTAGTGCATGTTGCCCACGTCGAACAACGGCACCGCGCTGTCGAACATCGCCCTCCGGACGCCCGTGATGTCCGTCACGTCCGTCGAACCGTTGTCCTTCAGATCGTGGAACCAGGGGATGTCCTTGTACAGGGCCACCAGCTTCTGATCGATGTCGTCGGCCAGGGCATAGGCCGCCGGACGGATGTGGTCCCGGATGATCCGCTCGCCCGTGAACGCCAGCTCCTTGTCGGTCAGCGCGAACTTCACCTCCCGCCAGTACTCCAGCGTGAGGTTGACGTAATCGGTCGCCAGCTCGGCCGCCGTCGCCGGCGCGTTGGCCGCCGTGAACGTGCTGGGCCGGCGGATGCTGATGGTCTCCCCCTTGGCGAACGACCGACGCTCCTCATCGTAGCCCCGGTGGACGCGGCCCGCCATGCCCAGGGCCTTCTCCAGTTGGATCAGCGCCTCCTGGGCGTAAAAGATGGGGTTGTACGCCGTAATGGTATTTGGCATGATGGTGTTCCTTTCGTGGGTTCAGACGGCTGTTGTTCTTCCGGGAGGCGATTAGCCTTCGACCATCTGGAGCGTCACCCCCGCCTTGGCCGCCGCCTCCTTGGCGGCCCGATACTTCGCGGGGTCTCTGGCGTCGGTGGCATTGATCGTGTACCCGCTCGTGCGGCCTGGCGGCGTGCCCCCCGCGGACCCCGTCGCGCCGCTCCCCGACGCCCCCGTGCCCTCGAAGCACACCCCGTAGGTCGCCGACTGCTTCATCTCGGCGACCAGTTCCTCGATGCTCATCGGCCCGGTCTTGCCCGTCGCCGGGCTGATCCGCACGTTGCCGTCCACGCCGACCACCTCGACCACGAACTCGCCGTTCTCGGTCTCCCGCAGCCGGGTCGCGGCCTTCACATGCGGCAAGAGCAACTCGGCGTTGCCCTTGGCGTCCGCCAGGGCCTTGACCGCGTTGGCCTCCACGAGCACCTTCTCGACCTGCCGCGTGCGCTTGTCCAGCCTGTCCTGCAAGGCCTTCAGCTCCACGCGGTGCTTCTCATCCAGTTGCGTCTTGAGCGTTTCGATCTGCTCCTTGACCTTGTCCTCGGGCCGCCAGTTGGCCATCTCCTCGACCTTCTTCAGCGCCACCCGGGCCTTCTCGGGGTCGAGTCCCTCAAACGGCTTGACCAGCCCTTCGGCCTTCTCCCGGCTCGCCCGCTCGGCACTCAGCGCCGACTTGAGCCCCTTGACGTTCTCCAGCGCAAAATCGCCCACCGGAGCCACATCCAGCAGGTACGTTTCGTCCTCCTGGGGCATGTACTCCTGCTTCAGTTCGTCGCTCAGTCCGTCCCACGCATCCTTGTTGATGATTGCCGCCAACGCCATAATTGACTCCTTCTCGGCCTCCCGCCGACCGATCTCGTCTCAGGATCCTCCCGATCCCGGGGCCTCCCGCCCATTCGCCTCTATCCGCAAAGCCGGGAACGCCCCGGCCTGACACCGAATAATTCAAATATCAAAGATCAAAGATCAAAATTATTTTGCATTTTGCATTTTGCCTTTTGATTTGCCGGATGGCCGACCACTGGAACAACCCGCTCCATATTCAATCTACACTATTTTCACGCCCCGCGCCTCGCCGCCTGCACATCTTTGATGCTCAATCCCTCCCGTTTTCGCAGGTCCTCCAGGGTCAATCGCCGCCCGTCCACGCTAAACCGGTCGATCTTCACCTTGCCCTGTCGATACAGCCGGCCCCGCGTCGGTCCCAGGACCTCGTCCTGCACCGCCGCGGGCTGCCGCTTGAGCCATTGGTTGTACGTCAGCTTCTCGCTCACCTGCCCGTCCATGCTCGCCCGCGTCCCCGGCTCCAGCTCACCGGCCTTGATCCCCATCTGGCGCCAGCTTCGCAGCACCGGCACCGTCCGCGTCCGGCACCCGTAATGGAACGGCGGCCGGGGGCCTTCCCCCACGCCGAACACCTGCCCATCGTAGTGGATGCAGATGTCCGTCGTCCGCGTGTCCAGCGTCGCCACGATCTGGACGCCCTTGACCACGTCCCGGTTGGCCTCGTACATCGCCTCGCTGGCCCGGTTCACGATGTCCGATATCGACGTGCGGACGATGGCCTCGATGTTCCGCCGGCTGGTGTTCAGGATCCCATCGGCGTACCCCCGGGCCCGCGTCCCGCGAATCCGCCGGACGATCCGGTCGATCCCCTCGCCCTGCGCCAGCCCGATATGGATTTGCCCCATCACCTTGCGGGCCGTGGCCTGTCCGCTGAGCTTCACCAGGTCCTGCACCAGTTCGCCCTGAACGCGGCTTCGGCCCAGACTCGCCTTCAGGATCCCGATATGCGGCGACCGCAGGTCCATCGTGATTCCCGCCGGCATCGCCCATTGCAGCATCGCCTGGTTCCACTCGGCCTCGGTCAGCCCGATCTGCTCAAGCCGCTCGCTCAGATGCTCGCCCAGTCGGGCATACCCCCCGGTCGTCACGCCCGTCACGGCGTCCTTGAGGTCCTTGAGGCGTTTCTCGGTCATGGTGCCCCGGCCCAGGTGCCGCACCAGCCGGGCCACGAGGTCCGGCTCCACCTTGTCGTTCAAAAAGCGCACCATCCGCCGCACCTCCGCGGTCTTGACCCGTTCCAGGACCACCGCGTGACGGATCGCCCCGTCCAGGATCCTCTGGTTCACCGGCTCAATCATCCTGGCCCTCGTCGTCGCTCTCGTCGTCGTCCGCGAACCTGCGCTCCAGACCCAGCGGGGGGCCCTCGGCCTCCAGCCGCGCGATCACCTCGTCGATGTCGGTGGCCTCGCCCAGCAGAGCCCGCCGCTTGACCTCCCGCAAAAATGTCTCGCGGTCCAGCTCACCCGCCTGCCGCATCTGGATCAGCGCCGCAATGTCCGTCGCCGCCCGCACCGAGACCCCAAAGTCGTTGAACACGTCGATCCCGAAATCCTCCGGCAGCGTTTCGTGGGTCCACCGGGCCGCCATCCCCATCCCCCGTTCCAGGCCCTGCTCCAGCGCCCGAATCCATGCCTGGATCGTGCTCTGGGATTTGGCCTCGTCGATGGATTGCCCCGTGGCCGTCTGCGTGCCGCCAGGCCGGCTCAGCAACGGCTCCAGCCCCAGCACCGTCATCCGCTCCTCGATGTCCAGCACATCCTGCCGGCCCGCCGCGATCGCCTGGCCCGTATGCTCCACGTAGCGCATCTCCGCGTTGGGCGAGGTCGTGCGAAACAGCCGATTCGGCCCCAGCACGATCTCCTTGTCCAGGTCCTCCTGCGTCAGCCCCCGGGCGAACAGCAGCGCCGTCCGGGCGAACCGCAGGATGTTGGCCTGATCGGAGTAGCTTTGCCAGTGCCGCAGGTTCATCCACGCCAGCGGCTCCATCGGCGGCAGCCCCACCATAAACCCCTGGCGGTTGACGTAGATCGTCACCAGCGGGATGCCGCCAAACGTGTGCTCCCCCTGCTCCACGGAGACGTACTCGCCCTGGTCCATCGGCTCGTGGATCTCCCACCGGTCCGCCATCCACACCCGAATCTGATCCACCTGGCTGGCGCCGTACAGCCCCTCATCCGCCTGGCGCGTGGTGGTCCAGCGAATCTGCGTCAGCACCGGCGCCCGATCCATCATGACATACCGCCACCCGATCAGGTCCTCCGGCCGGATATGCACGAACGTCGGCACCAGGCCATTCTCATCGGCCAGCGTCGGCCGTTGGCCCTCCGCCCGTGGGCTTCGCGGGAAGTCCACCAGGATGTGCGTCACGCCCCGGTTGAGCAGCGTCCAGAACACCTCCCGGGCAAACTGCGTCAGGCTGGAGCCCTGGCCGTCCACATTCGCCAGCATGGCCTCCAGGCACTTCGGCCCGCCGCGGCCGGTCCCCTGCACCGTCACCGGCCGGGAAAACGGCCGCCCGCACAGATCGTCCACCGTATCGGCATAGGCCCCGTACAGGATGCTGCGATCCAGCCGATTCTGCCAGGCCTGCGGGTCCTCCCGCGGCTCCTTGGGCAACCACCGAGAGCCCGCCCGCCGCATCGCGGCCGTGCCCCCCAGCAGATCATCGATCAGCGTCCAGTGCGTGGCCATGTCCAGGTACTCCCGACACGGCGTGCTCACATCATTCTGCGGTTCGTTCATCATCCGTCACTCTCTGTCTCACTGTGTCCCGTCATGGACAACAATCCCAGCCACCCCAGCGTATCCTGCTGCAGGGCGACCCGCGCTGCGCCACTGGGTCTGTCTGTTTGGCGATCCAGCCTTGCTCGTGCTCACTGACCCTCGACACCCCCCACGCCGCAGGCGGACCGGACCCACCATGTTTTTTCCTCCAGGTAGGCATTGCGACGCGCCCACGTGCCCACCGTCCAGCGGTACGGTTTGCCCGGCCCCTCATAGGCGGGGCTGATCCAGTCACAGATCTGCAGGTCCAGTGCCGGGCTCGCCGCCAGCTTGCCGATCGCCTCATCCGTCATCCCCGCCTCGGCAAACGGTCCGGCGTGCCAGACCACCGGCCGGATATGCCGCCGGACCCGTTCCAAAAACACCTTTGGTTCGATCCCCTCCCCGTCGGCCACGATGTCCAGGACCTGCTCCACCTCCGGCCACACGGTCTCCTGACCCGCCGGAATCAGCCTATGCGAGACGTGTGCAAAGAGGACGGCCTTCTGACCCACCTTCTCCCGGAGCCGCCTGACCAACTCCAGCGATCCCGACCGATCCTGCATCAAGAGCCCGTCCAGATACAGCCCGTCGATCCCGAGACGCATCAACTCCGACGCCACCGCCAGATAATCACCAAGGTCCATCTTGGACACTTCCAGCCAGTAGAACGGCGACGTGTAGACCAGCACACGCTTGCCCGCTGCGTGCATCGCCGCCAGGCACCGCTGGAACTCATCGCGGCGCCACGGGACGTACGGACCGCTCGGCTGGTTCGGCCGGGTCGGGTTGTGTGTCTGCTCGTGCCACATGACATCCGTAATCGGCAGCGGCGCCAGGACCGAGGCGATCCAGTCATCCGGCGGCATCCGGCCGTAATCCGAGGCGGGCGCCCCGGGCCTATCATCCGTGGCCGGACAGGCCGCCTCACAGACGGGATACATATACGCGATGTCGATGCTTCTCATGCCTGTGGCCCTATCTCAGCAGCACCACCGTCCCGGCCGCCGCCAGCCCCGCCACCAGGGCCGACATCGCGTGCCACACCAGGCCATGCACCAGCGACCGCCGCCACATCCGGCGGTTTTCCTTATGCTCCAGCAGATGGTCCTTCAGCTCCGGACACGGCCGGGGTCGCTCGGCCAGCTTCTCCACCAGATGTCCCACGTTCGCCGCCAGCGTCGCCTGCCCCACCTCCAGGGCTCCCATCCGCTCGTGCAACCGGTCGATGTCCTTGCGGCTTACGTCCATCCCATCGCCTCCCGGTTATCCCATGCTTTCACTGCGGAACCCGTGCGTCTTGGCCAAGACCCGGTACCGCGTCTCATCGGCGATATGATCCTCCGCCTCGGTATCCACGTCGTCGGGGTTGTGGCTGTCCCGGGGCAACACGGGCAGCGTGCGAATGAAGTGCCGGCAGGCGCTAAACACGTACAGCCCGGGGCCTTCTTTGGTGAGGCTGTTCTTGAGCCGATGACGGATCAATTCCCAGCCGTTGACCCGCGAGCCCGAGACCTTGTTGGCCGGCGTCCAGGTGACCCCGATGCCCGCCATGTCGTCGGCAATGGACTTGCCGTTATCGACGGCATAGATGCTGGAGTCCGCCGGCCCGGGATACACCCGCCATCCCATCCGCCGCTGTCGCTCGATGATCCTGCGGGCCACCTCCGCCGCCAGCTCCCGCGTCCCCTCATTGGGCGTGCCCGTGCAGCCGTACAGCTCCGAGATGCGAAACAAATCCCCCCGCTGCGTGGGCCGCGTGCTTCTATCGTTCAGGACGATGTCCGTCCCGTCGCTCTCCGCCCACCAGCCCACGCTGTACGGCTTGGCCGACCCCCAGTCGAAACTGCGATCCAGCCGCCAGCTTGGGGGCACCTGGAACGGCTCGACCACGTGCACCCCTGGCTCCCACACATCGTCGAACATCCCCCCGGCGACAATATCCCACCGCCCCAAGAGCCACGCCTCCCGCCGCGGCCCGCTCTGGGCCTTGAGGTTCGTCAGGTACTGCGGGTCATTCTCCAGCAGGATCCGGTTCTCCCAGATCGTCCCGTGGATCGCCACCCGCGGGTTGCCGCCCTCCTCCTCGATGATCTGGCCCCGCGGCGCCGGGTCGATGAACCGGGCCTTGACCCAGTTGTGCCCCGGGCCGTACGGATTGCACGTCGCCCGGTAGTGACGCGGCATCCCCGGATACGATGACCGGCACACGGTCTTCATCATCAGGTAAAGGCCCGGATTGGGCCAGTTGGTCAATTCCTCCCACCCCACCCACGGATACTCGTGCCCGTGGTACTTCCAGTAGTCCTCCTCCCGCCGCGCGTGCCGGAACAAGAGCACCTCGCCTGCCGGAAAGACCCACCGGCAATCGCCCGCGTTGAACACGGCCCCCGGAAAGATCAGCGGGAACCAGCGTTTGCTCTTGGCGATCACGTCCTCCAGGTTGCGGAACTCCTCGCGAAAGAGGACCCCCCGCCAGCCGGCCCCAAACCCCCGGCCCACGAACTGCGCAAAGTCCATCAGCAGGGCGTCGGTCTTGCCCGGCCCCCGCGTCCCCTCGTACAGGCACTCGAACACCGGGCACGACAGGAACAACGCCTGACTGCCCGGTTGCGGCGCCCAGATCACGTTCACCGGCGCCTGCCTACCCGGGATATTCGTCTTCTGCGTCTGCTGATCGGTCGCCATCCGTGACCCCGCCTTGTTCCTGCTGCCGGCTGGCCCTGGTCTTCCACGTCTCCAGATCGACCTCGCCGCCCACCAACAGCACGCCACTGACGGGACCTTCCGTGGCCACCGTAATAAGCTTACCAAATTTCGTGGGGAACTGCTTTTCCAGGAGCCACATCCAGATATTCGACGCCGTGCGGTAGTCCCCCGCGCCATGCGCATCCCGGGCCTCGCGGTTCAATTCCGCCAGATAGCCCGTCATCACCGTGACGCGCGCACGCGCGCGTAGGTCGCGCAATCCCAGCGGACCGGGTTTTCCATCGGGGCCGACGGGCTTTACATTCCGCTGCAGCCAGCCCCGGAGTTGCGGGAATCGAACCCCCACCTTGTGGCAGATGTCCTCATCGGTCAGCTTGTCGCCTACCAGCTTCCAGTAGAACTCCAGCTCCTTGGCCACGTTCTCTGTCAATGATGCTTTTCGGCCCACGGCTCAGACCCCCGTCCGGGCGTGGGGCACGCCCGACTGGCGGCGGGGCACCCGAAAGCTGATCCCCACCACCCCCTTGCGATTCACGAACCCAATGTACTTGCCCCACTTGCGTTTCAGGTACGCCATATCGGCCTGTTCCTTGGCCATCGTCCGCTCGGCGGTCAGGCCGCCCCGGTTCGTGCGGCGCTTCGCCACCCAGTAGTACCGGTTATCCTGCCAGACGATCCGGTGCTTGAGCAGGCTGGCCAGGCACAGATCCGCGTCTTCTTTCACCCGCTGGTGCTCGTCGAACCGGACCTCCCGACCGATCAGGCCCCACGCCTGGTTCACCCACAGGTGCACCTGGAAAGGCTTATTGGCCCGGTAGTCCAGGGGCTTTCCACTGGTGGCAAAGCCCCACACCCGGGCCCCGGCGTCGCGGGCGCACAGGTACGTGTTATCCAGGATCTGCTCGATGATCTCGGGGTCCTGGATCACGCGGTTCATCTCGTGGGTTCGGGCGTGCAGGGCCACCAGGTCATCGTCCGCCATGAACAGGCACTCCTCGTTGAACCGGTCGATGATCCAGTTGCGCACCCGGGCGATGCCGTGAATGGCATCGGGGATTTCGACGATCTCAGCGACGCTTGGCCCGACGGCCTTTTCGTACCGAGGCCTTTCCACGTCGGTCACCACCAGCGTCGCCCCCCGGATCAGCCGGTGGCTCGTGATCGTCTCCCACCGGCCCCGACTCAGGATCACCTTGCGCATCGAGAAGTTGCGATAGAACGCGTGCCCCATCCATGACCCTTCCCAGCCCGATCCGCTTGCGCTTGACGATCTGGCTGTAGTTCACATCCGTGACGCCCAGCGCCTGCAGGGCGTGGACCCAATCGTACGCGTTGCGGAACATCAACACGATATAGTCATAGTGCTCGTGCGGATGCAGCTCCATGGCGGGGATCTCGTGCTCCCCCAGCACGGCCCCCTCATCCTGCTCGTCCGCCTGCTTGAGCAGATCCTCCACCTCCTGCGGGGAATACCCCGCCAGGATCGTGCTGGCGTTGGCATCCAGCAGCTTACTGAGCGCCGCCCGCTCCAGCAGCGGGTCCCGCATCGCCAGTTCGGGAATCTTGTTGTCCGCCAGGAGTTGAATCCGCTCATCGGTCTCGCTGGCGAAATCCTGCCAGTCCACCGGCACCGTCTCGAGCCCCAGTCGCTGGGCCGCCAGCAGCCGGCAATGCCCGGCCACGATGAACCCCGACCGCTTCGAGACGACAATCGGGAACCGCCAGCCGATACTGGCGATCAGATCGGCCAGCGTCGCAATCTGGGTCTCCCCGTGGACGTTGGGATTCTCCGGATGCGGCTTCAGGCTCTCCGGCGGCACCAGATCGGTATACGCGCACTCAACCTTGATCGACGCACTCATCGAACAGTCCTGGAATGCGGGGACTCAGGGCCGCCGACTCCGACGCCAGAAAGTCCTCCTTGGTCTTGCCCAGGCGCTTGCCCCTGGACGTATGGCAGTCGTAGGCATACTCCGGGACGGGCAGCCGCTCGCCGTCCTCCAACTGATCCAGGTACGCCTGGGCCTGGTCGTCCGTGATCTGCTTGCGGTCGTACAGGTAAATGATCGCGTGGTCGCTGTCCCGGCACTTGTTCGACACCGCCAGCAGCAAAATCGCCTTGGCCACAAACAACCGGCCCTCCGGCTTGTCGTGGGCCTTGACCCCCTTGTTGCAGAACTCAAACGCCTCATGGAGGGCCCGGACCTCCTGCGTCACGCAGCCCGCCACGTCCTCGGCGCTGATCACATGCAGCCGCTTCCACAGGACGTTGTGGAAGTTCGGCCACAGCTCCAGGCCAAAGTACACCGCCGTTCCGGCCTCGCCCCGGCGGATGGCCTTCTGCAGCGCCGACATCACGTCGAACAAACTGTACCCCTGTTGCGTCGTCGGACGGAAACTCATCATCTTGCGATCCCTTCACTGGGCCCTCTTGGTGTGTCTCCATCCTACCGGAAACCGGGACCGCCGTCAAGAGAAAAAACAGCAAAATGCTATTCTTTATCGCCTTGTGCGTTCATACCCCAGCCCTCGGATCACCTCGAAGATCTGCAGCACGGTGCAGAAATGGGTACCCGCCCGTTGGCGGAACCGGTCCACCGCCATCAGGACCTCCAGATCCTCCTCGGTCATCGCCTCCGGCGCCTTGGGGGTGCGCATCATCGGGGGCCGGCCGCGACCCCGTGGCGGCCTATCCTCGGGCCCTGGATGTCCTGGGCTCGTCCCCATCGTGGCCCCCTGCATACGCACATCATAAATCAACAATCAACGATCAAAAATATTTGCATTTTGCTTCTTGCACTTTGATTTCTCTTTCAGCCGTCGTCTGGGCCCCCAGGCCCATAGCGCCCCCAAAGCCGCGGCCCACAGGCCATGGATCCAGATCAGCCCGCCGCAACGGGTCCAGCCGCATCCTCGGCCGACGGCTCCCGGCCCTCCGTCACGGGGCCGAGGTGTTTCCTGAGCGACCAGAACCCGCCCTCCAGCCAGAACGACCTCACCAGCAGGACCATGCTTCCGATCACCAACAGTGCCGCCGCCAGGGCCACCATGTTCCCGTATCGCTGGAGCGTGATCGCCAGCACCAGGCTCACCCCCGCCCCCGCCGTCCAGCCCATCGCCGAGCTCGATCCGTTCACCGCCGCCGCGATCCCGATCGCGATCGCCGCCACCGACCCGACGATCAGCCAGTTCATGCCGGCGGCCTCCTGGCGGTGGGGCTTGAGAGGGTTCCAGCCTTGCCTGGCCGACGCCTCCTGCGTCGGCGCCCTGGCGAAAGGGCCGCCACACCCCGCCAGCACCATCGTGACCAGAATCATTCCTGCCAGGATCGTTTTCATGGTGAGACTCCCTTCGCTATCGCCAGACCGCCCGCTCCTTGAGATTGAATCGTCGCCTGTCGTCATCCGCCGAAGGCGGACCACGCCCAGTGCTTGAGGCACACCGCTGCGTTGCGCCGCGGGCCGGCGGAGTACGTGATGTACGCCGGCTCCCGGCACCCCTTCACCCGGCACCGGTCATCCGGTGGTATTGCGGCGTTCATGCTCTGGCCTTTCGCCATCGGACACGGCCGGACCCGGTGTGTGTGCTCCGACGCGCACGCGATGCACCTCTTTCGAGCCTCGGCCCTCGCACCGTAGCAGATACACCCCCGCAGCGTCCAACAACAGCAGGGTTATAATACAAGAAGGCTTGGGAGCACGGCCTCGGTCGAACGGTTAGCCCCAGTCTCTTTGGTCGCTGACTGCGTGCCTACTTGTCGGATAGCAGGGGCAAATCACCCTCGTTCGCTGGAACAGTCCAAGCGAGGACCAAGCCCCGCGCCGACATAGTCTCGATCGTTGGGCCGTCCCACAAGGACTTGAAGTGCATCTTTTGGTATGTCGCATCGCCGAACTCGAAGGATTCCGATCGACGAATACAGCACTGACCCCTACGAGTTCAGATGCCATGCCTTCTGCTGACTTCCACCAGCATGTGGCGGCGTTCGCCGCCGGGACCATATATCCCAGTGAGGCGCTGCCTTCGTCCCGCCCCGAAACCCTGCGCAGCGTCGTACAGAAGCGTAAGCTTATTCATCCGAGCCACCAAGCGGCTCTGCGCCCCCGTGAACGCCACCAGCCAAGGGGGACCCGAGCAAGCGTATTCTAAGAGCCTCTAACAAAATGGCATAACAGTTGCACATGTTTGGCCAGAGATTCCAATGCAAGGAGGCAGACTCATGGCCAAACCCTTACTGACGGACGAGTTATGGAACTTGATCGAGCCCCACATCCCGGCCGTACCCCGGCGAAAGACCCATCCGGGGCGCAAACGATTGCCCGACCGCGCCTGTTTAACAGGCATCCTCTTCGTGCTCCGCTCGGGCATTCCCTGGGAAATGTTGCCCCAGGAGATGGGCTGTGGCTCGGGCATGACCTGCTGGCGACGCCTGCGCGACTGGCAGCAGGCCGGCGTCTGGCAGAAGATCCACCGCATCCTGCTGGACAAGCTGCGGCGCCACGACCAGATCGACTTTGGCCGCTGTGCCGTCGACAGCGCCAGCGTGCGGGCGGTCGGGGGGGCGAAAGAACCGGCCCCAGCCCCGTAGATCGGCGCAAATCCGGCTCCAAACACCATCTCCTGACCGACGGCACGGGCATTCCCATCGTGGCACACACCACCGCGGCCAACGATAACGACGTCACGCAGCTGCTGGAGCTGGTCAACAATGTGCCTGCGATCCGCGGCAAGCCCGGAGCGCCGCGCTACCGCTTTGAGGAACTCTACGCCGACCGCGGCTACGATTCCGAGCCCCACCGCCAGGCGCTGCGGGAGGTGCGGATCACGCCCCGGATCGCCCGCCGCAACACCGAGCACGGCAGCGGCCTGGGCGTGCATCGCTGGGTCGTGGAACGCACTTTCAGCTGGCTGCACCAGTTCCGCCGCCTGAGAATCCGCTACGAGCGACGCCTGGACATCCACGAAGCGTTCCTCACTATGGGCTGTATTCTGATCTGCCATCGTTACCTTGAAAAAGCATTATGTTAGGGGCTCTAAAGAGCAATCCGAGCGAACCAGGCCCGAATGTCCACGGCGACTCACGATGGTGGACTGCCGGTGGGCCCCGGGCGGTTATGCCAAGTGTCTCGTGCCACGAGAGTGCGGCCGAGGTTCCCGCAAAGCACTGTGCATCAGACCAGAGCCTTTTCCATGAAATGACACACACCCTCTCCGCCACCGTGCCTGGGTAATTATGCAACTAAACATAGGGTCAAGGATGCGTATCCGGCCGTCGAGACTGACCATCCGGAGTTTTTCCATCCTCTTGCTTCTCGCCGCAGCAGGATGGTCCAGTTGATTCTTGAGAAGTTGGCGTCTGGGCGTCTGTGACCTCCTCGATCTTCATGTCGCAGCAACAGGATTTCGATGGTCCGAAGAGCCGTAACAAGATACCTTTTTTCTTCTGATCAGCCATGTTTTCAATTCCTTCTCAAATCACGTTAAACACAAATCCAGCCAATACGGCGGTCAGGAATACCACCGTCACAAACACCGCCACCAAGCGAACTTTGAAGATGCCGGCCAGCATACTCATTTCCGGGATGCTCATGCCGGCTCCGCCAATGATCAAAGCGATGACGGCTCCAATGCTCATACCTTTTTGAGTAAGAGCCACCGCGATCGGGATCACTGTCTCGGCCCGAACATACAATGGGACCCCCATGACCGCTGCTACCGGGATAGCCAGCGGGTTCCCAGGCCCTGCGATCCGGACGACGGCATGACTCGGAACATAACCATACACAACCGCACCGATGGCGACGCCAATGAGCAGATAGAGCAGAACGCCGCGAAAGTCCCCCCATGCGCCTGCGAAGGCACGGCGAACTTTCTTGCCAAACGTCGGAAGAGGCTCTCGCTGATGCGGGCCGCCGCTGATCCGGACATCCTTGACATCCTTGGCCAGCCCCAACCACCCCAGAACCGCCCCACAGACCATGGCCATGAGGAAAGTCACCGTGCCATAAGCTACGCAGGCTTTCCAGCCAAGCAACGCCAGGAACATCGTCAGGATAATTGGATTGAGTAAAGGGGAAGCCAAAACGAAGGACATCGTGGCCCCAAAGGGCACACCGGCCCTCAGCAGACCCACGGTCATCGGGATCGTGGAGCAGGAACAGAACGGCGTGACCGCCCCCAGCAGGGTGCCCAGAAAATGGCCCAGCCAACCTCGCCTGTTCAGCCATCGACCCAACGTCTCATCGGACACGTACTCGAACACCAGACCCACAAGCGTGCTGATGCCCAGGAACAGCACCGTCAGCTCGGCAAGAATCAGACTGAAAAACTTGATCGAAACCCAAAGTGAATTCATTCGGTGACTCTCCTTTCTGCTCTATCAGTCTATGCCTTGACCCTCAAGGTATTATGGCACAAAAAAAATGTTCATTCCTCCTCTCCGAGCACCCGGTTGACACAGCACAGTCCCTTCTGCCAGACTTCCCGCCCTATCTGATATGCCTTCCTTCCCTTCGGGGTCACGGAGTACACCTTGCGAGTTCGGCCGTTGACAAGCTCCGTGCGACAGGTGGCACAGCCGCACCGCTGAAACTCCCGCAGCACGGGGTAGATTGTCCCCTGGGTGGGTACACAAAAATCGTTCGTCAGACGGGCCACACGACGGATGATTTCGTAGCCATGTGCCGGCCCATCACAGAGTGCGCGGAGGATGAAAAACTTGCACAAGCTGGCATTCAGAATGCCATTCCAATACTTCTGGGTGTCGTAACAGATGGTCATATCTCAACGCGCATAATCATCATAGGTCCGGGGCTATTCCATTCGTTCCGCAACCAGGCGAAATCCGATGTTGGGACTGCGGCGTTCCGGCGGTGCCCCGTAGCGATTCGCGGATCGGCAATATCGGGGAGGACATTTGAAACACCCGCCACGCAGAACCCGGTTTTGTCCGAGCGATGGCCCTCGTGGGTCTATCACATCGTCGCCTGTATAGCAGGTCTCCCAGTCATCGCACCACTCAAATACGTTTCCGTGCATATCAAACAGACCCCAGGCATTGGCGACCTTCGTTGCCACGGGATGGGTGGTCCCATCGCTGTTTGCGGCAAACCAGGCGCTGCTCGCCAGGTCGTCCTCGGCATTCCCAAGCGAGAATCTCGTCTCGCTGCCCGCGCGGCAGGCGTATTCCCATTCGGCCTCAGTAGGCAGACGAAACCACCAGCCGGGCACGAGGCCAGCCAGGTTCTTCAGAAAGCACTGTGCGTCCAGCCAACTGACCATGACCACAGGATGATCGGGTTGCATCACACGAGATCGACTGACTCCCATTACGGCCTGCCACTGCCCTTGCGTGATGGGGTGGCGGGCCAACCAGAACCCCCGTGTCAGCGTCACACGATGGCGGGGCGATTCCCCGTCCTCATGTCCTTCTTCGGTAGGCGGACTTCCCATGTAGAAAGTCCCCGCCGGAATCCAGACCAAGGACAAGGTCACATCCTTGCCGAGTGGGAGTGAGTACGGCGTCCCAGGACTCCTCCCGGCGGCGGTTACAATGTCTTCTTGCATCTCTGACCCCTTTCGTGCCCCTCAACCTCTCTCACAGGAGGTTCTCAGGATTCAGCCCTTCGCATTCGGGCATAACAAATACTCCATCTTCGCGCAGCAAGATGTCATCAAAGAAGATCTGGCCGCCTCCATATTCGGGCGTCTGAATCATCACCATGTCCAGATGGATCGCGGAACGATTTCCGTTGTCGGCATCTTCGTATGCCTTACCCAGAGCAAGGTGAAATGAACCGGCGACCTTCTCGTCAAACACAGTGTTTAGCATTGGCACAGTGATATATGGATTGAAGGCGACTGCAAATTCTCCAAGATACCTGGCTCCTTCATCGGTGCCGAGTATCTCCTCGATTTCTTTCTTACTGTCTCCGGCACATTTGGTCACCCTGCCGTCCTCGAAATACAGACGGACATCCTTGAGCACGGTCCCTTGGTAATTCACCGGCACATTGAACCGGATCTGGCCATGTGCCGACTCGCGCACAGGCGCGGTGTAACATTCTCCGTCCGGCAGATTCCGTGCACCCGTACAAGAGACGGCCCCAATCCCTTTCGTGCTGAACGTCAAATCGGTGTCGGGACCGGTGATATGTACTGTATCCGTCACCTCCATCAGGCTCTTGAGAGGAGCAGCCGCGGCCTTCATTTTGCCGTAGTCGAGCGTACACACCTTAAAATAGAAGTCTTCAAAGGCTTCCGTGCTCATATTGGCCTGTTGTGCCATAGCCGGAGAGGGCCAGCGAAGGCAGATCCATCTCGTATGAGGCATACGAATCTCGAAATGCACCGGCGTCATCCAGTATGTTCGGTACAGATGCCTCTTTCTTGAAGGAACATCGGACATTTCGGCCATGTTCCGATCGCCGTGTATGCCAATATGGACCTGAACATGTTTCATGCGGTGGGCTTCATGCTTCCCAATGTGCTGCATGTTCTCCCGATTGGCCCCGCGAACGAGTTCCCGCAGAACCCGGCTGGATTTCAGGCTCACCAATGGAATGCCGCCTGCTTGCCGCACGGCACGGATGACAGCAATGATCAACGCGTCAGGTACGTCGGTACCTTCGATAAGAACGAATTCACCACATGCTACCCGGGTTGAGTGACTCACAAGAACAGTGGCCAACTTGTCATATCGTGGATTATACATTAGAGCGCACCCCGCATTGCATGCTGCTCGTGACAACACCGGCAATACTCAGAAACCTGCCAAACCGGCCTCTGCAGTATCGCGTGGCCCATCTCGCGCTCCTTCGCCCCGCAACGGTCTTCCTTGCCGTTTCAAATACAGCTCAAGAACCTTGGCCGTCACCTCCGTGCTCTGTTCCCTGTCATCCACTCTAACGGATCCGCCAACAACATCTGTCACATGGGTCGAGAACCAGAATCGCCTTGGCTTTGTTACCTCATAATTGTTGACCCCGTCCGTTGCATGTATCCTCTCCAGCACCCGCATCGCGCAGCTACAGGCAAACTCATCAGCCCGGGCTTTCTTACACCTGAGCCCGGTCTCACGAACGATCTGCCTGAACAGCTTCGAGTCCCAGTGCGCGATAACCACCTCGGTGCAGTTGGCTAGTCTTAGTATTTTCTTCACCCCTAATGGCAAGGTTCCTGTGTACACCGTCCCGGCTGGTTTGCCCACCATGCACCTCAGGATCTCTCGCAGATTTTCAGCACGCATGGATATCCCCGCAGTCGAATCCGACACGCGGCGTGAGTCGAACAGCAAAACGTTGGACGCCCGTCCGGTCACCACCGAGCCCGCAACGATTGTAGACGATGGAGGTTGGGCCCCATACCCATGCCGACATCAGTAGATGGGGCGACGAGACCTTGACTGTGTAGCCGCGAATGGTGTTCACGTTACCTACCCCTCTGAGCGAGATCGGCCAGACCTCAATGCCCATGTCTGGGCGATTGCCTCCGGAGGTTTGTCCTTCATCGCATGACACCGAGACATCATCGGGGGCATCGCATCGGAATTGCCCATCGCGAACCTGCATATCTCGAAGCCAACTTCCTGCATCAAGTGCAGGGGGGGCCCCAGAGGCCGGTCCCCGAACGGCCTCTCTGATCTCCTCAACGGTCACGTCTCCCGCCCCTTCTGCTCTTGGAGCAGCTTTCCTATGAGCCTTTTGGTGGCCTCCTTGTCGGGGAAGGAAATTGCCTCCTGCGGGCAGAACAGGGCACACTTGTCGCACAGGACGACGCAATTATCCGGGTTGGCGACTTCCACCCGGCCGCCCTGCTCGTTCATCACGAAGACGTTGTTGGGACACGTCTCCAGGCACTCGCCGCAGCCGATGCACTCGGCCGCGTTGACCTGCGGACACCAAGGAATCTTCTCCCGCGGGATCCCCATGTAGTCTCGGCCGCCCATTCGTACCTCCTATTCTCCCCGCTGCCCCACGTCGTCCAGCGTGGCTTTGATCCTGTTGAACACGGTCTCGGTGTCTTCCTGCGCCATGCTGACAGGTCGCCAGTGGGCTGCATCCATCGACACGCCTGCCTTGGCAAAACCTTCTCGTAGAAGCTTCTCCTGGCGTTTCTCCGCACAGGCAGGAGTAATGAACAGAATATCATCGGACACCACCCGGCCCATCAGCCGCTCCCCGTCTTCTTCGCATAGCCGCGGGTGCAACGCCAGGAACTCGATCTTATCTCCCAATTCCAGGCGAACGCGCTCCGCCAAGGCCCAGAAGTCAATCTTGGCCATGCTCGGACACGCGCCGCTGCACGTGCAAAACAGCACGGCCACCTTACGATCCTTGGATGACAGCATCGATAGCCCCCTTTCTTCAGCATCAGCGAATAGCTGGGATCAGTAAGACAGGTACTTCGGAATGTCTGGCCACGGCGTGACTGACGCTGCCGAGAAACAACTCCGCGATGTAACCTCGCCCCTGACTGCCCATGACCACCAGGGATACATCCCCGCTCCGCGTCCGCGCAATAATCTCCTTCTTGGGGGAACCGTACGAGAGGTCGATCTGAACGTCCTTCACACCACGTTTGACCAATTCAGCCTGCAGACGCTCCAGGCGCCCTCTGTCGATCCGATTGAATTCGTCCAGACGGTCCTGCAAGTGCGGGTCTATCTTGCTTTTGTCCTGAACATGAATCAGAGTAACCCGCCTTGCCCCACATTCGGCGATCTTCTCGACGTAGGAGAACGCGTGTTCGGCGTTCTCGGAGAAATCGGTAGGGAAAACGACATGTTCCAGGAGATTGCATGTCGGTTCTTGGCAAACCGCCCGGCCCTGCTCATCTTTCAGCCGCAGGCGCAGAATGAGGACGGGGCGGCTGGCGCTATGGACGACGGCGCTGGCCACACCGCCCAGCATGATCTCACCCGCCATCGTCTGGCCGTGCGAGCCCACAACGATCAGTGAGCAGTCGTGTTCGTCCGCCTGGCGGTTGATCTCGATATGCGGCAGGCCCAGGATCATCTTGGCCGCCACCTGGAAACCCTGGTCCTGCAGAGTCTTCTTCTGCCTCTCGAAAGCTGGCCGAAACTGTTCCATGAGTGTATCGGCCAGCGCGCCCACATCGCGGATGTTAAAGCAATGCACAAGAAATGCGTCGTGGGTTCCGAGGGCTTTCATCGTCCCGAGTGTGCAGATTACACGGTCCGACGCCTCGGACAGGTCTGTTGCCACCAGCATTTTGGAGAACATGGCCATGCTCCTTTCCGTTAGACTTCTTGCGCCACCGGAAACCATCGCTTCGTCCGCAGGCAAATCTTGACCAGCATGAGCATCACGGGCACCTCGATCAGCACGCCCACCACCGTCGCCAGCGCCGCCCCGGAGGATAGCCCGAACAGCATCGTCGCCGTGGCGATGGCGACCTCGAAATGGTTCGAGGCCCCGATCATGGCCGCCGGAGCGGCATCCATGTAACGTAGTTTCAACAAGCGCGCCAGTCCGTATCCAATCCAAAAGATGAGATTCGTTTGGATGAATAGCGGAATCGCGATCCACAGAATGGTCAGGGGGTTGCCCAAAATGACCTCGCCCTTGAAGCTGAACAGCAGCACCAACGTCACGAGCAGGGCGATGATGGTGATGGGCGTCAACACGTGCAGGAACTTTTCCTCGAACCACACGGCTCCCTTGGCCGCAATGATCCACTTGCGGGACAGGTAACCCGCCACCAACGGCAGGGCGACATAGATCGCGATCGATAACAACAAAGCCTGCCACGGCACCGGCAGCGAGCCGACGCCCAGCAGGAACCCACCCAACGGACCGTACAGCACCAGCATGGTCAGCGAATTGATCGCGACCATCACCAAGGTCAGCCCATCGTTGCCTCGGGCCAGGTACCCCCACACCAACACCATCGCCGTGCACGGCGCGATCCCCAGCAGGATGCACCCGGCCAGATAGCTGCGCCATAGCGGTACTTCAAGCATCTTGACCCCCTCGTGCATCACCACCGTGCCCGCTCCGTGCGTGGCACCGACGGCCAGGTCCAACCCCAGCGGCATCTTGACATAGTCGACCGCATCGGGGCCGATCAGGCCATGAAACAGGGTGCCCAGGAAAAGCAACGAAATGGCGTACATCGTGAACGGCTTGATGGCCCAGTTGACGAACAGCGTCAGACCGACGGGACGACCGCTTTTGCCGGCCTTGATGACCTCGGCGAAGTCGATCTTGACCATGATCGGATACATCATCAGGAAAAGGCAAATCGCGATGGGAATCGACACCACCGGCGCCTCGCCGACGTAGATGGCCATCCCGTCCAGCGCCTTGGCGAATCCGGGCGCCACCTTGCCCAACACGATGCCACCGAGGATGCAGAGAATCACCCACACGGTCAGGTACTTCTCGAAAACGTTCAGCCCCTTCGGTTGCTTGGTAACACACGCTTCGGTCGCCATGAAACGATCTCCCTGGTCATGTGCTCGGATAACACGCGATCTTCCGTCCGTGACCCATCTATCGCGGCGTTGATGTTCCCGTCACCGTCCCCCGCTCAATCCCTCCGGCAGCGTCTCCACGAACGCCCCTATCTCGTCCCGCACGCGCCGGTAGATATCCATGGCCTCTTCGGGCGTGCGGGCGGCCCGGGCCAGCCGCGGAGGATCGTCGAAGCCGACGTGGACGACCCGGGTCCTGCCCGGAAACATGGGGCAG
>ENA-OSEO01001071-OSEO01001071.1-sediment-metagenome-genome-assembly--contig:-NODE-1071-length-56130-cov-6.206001_pt1 | contig 56130 bp, 50 predicted proteins | sample MGYA00237883_ERZ534232 | MGnify/ENA metagenome assembly ERZ534232
GCAGCGGTGGCGGCAGAATGACAAGCTTCAAAGGGACTACACGGAATCGAATTTACACCACCTTGACAGACGTGACCTGGACACCTGGGGGCAAAAACGGCCAGGCATTTGTCTCCTCAAGGAGGAGGATAACCTTATCCGGTGCAGAGTTAGACCGACTTCCCGACCCACATTGCGGACAGACAGCCATCTCCGGCGACATCGGTGTGCCGCCGTCCGAGCAATACTGTGCCAAGAGCGTCCCGCCGCTTCCCTAAGCCCCGGGAGGCTCTCTGCGGAGGCTCCTCAGCACTGCGTGGGTCAGCGCTAGCAGTGCCGAACGTAGTACTGCTCAGCCGTCACCATCGGTGGCACGTGCCGCACTAAACCGCTCCACCCAACTGCTGATGGTTGGCTCGCAACCCGAGGTCGTGTAGGAGAGACTAGGACCCAGTCAGATCCGGGTAACTTTGGACACATATTCGCACTTCCTGCCCTCTATGCAGAGGGAGGCGGCGGAGAAGGCGGAGAGGTTGGTGCTGGGAGGTGTCGGTGCGTGACGTCAATCTTCAACCCTCCGACCAATTGCTTCAGAGCGTTCTTGGTCGGATAACCGAGTTCCCGACGAACAGCGGCTGATCTACCGCCATACCTGACGTGGAGCTCAACTGCCCTCAAACGGTCCTCAATTGAGTACATGGACGTCCCTGCGTCTTATCTGAGCCCCGGTTCCTGTCCGCACCTCCCACCTCCGCCAGGTCTCAAGTGCGCCGGCGTTAACAATAGTTGACATTCATGTTGGAGGCCTCTCATAATAGGGAGGGGAGGGAATTTCCATTGCACGAGAGGGGGTCCATAGATGAGACAACTCAAGGTCATTGCTGTCACCTGTGCCCTATTAGTGGTAGCGTTGTGCACGGTGTTCGTTGGTACCGGAGCTGCAACTCCCGTGCCTGTGAACACTCCCCTTTATGCTCTACGCTCCGCTGAGGCTGAGGCAACCATGGATGACAAGGCGGAAGTCCGTGAGGAAGGGGAGCCCCAGGGAGCAGATGTTCTCTCCCTGAGCGCCTCACTGCAGAGCCTCTGTGTCTTCAGCGGATGCTTTGGCTCAGTATGTACTGGCAGTGGGTGCGTGGTGTCCTACTGCATAGGGTCGGCATGTCTTGAGTCGAAGTGTTTTTCCTCCAACTGCGTTGGGAGCGGGTGCCCGTCATACTGCAGCCCGTACACCGAATGCGTGACGAACTCCTACTGCATGGGGAGCAACTGCGCAACGTCGGGCTGCCCGTTGAGCACCTACTGTGAGAGTAGTTGCCAGGGAGGCCAATGCAAAGTCGTAGGGCAGGATGGTCAGACAGTCACCGTTGCTGGAGTGACAATTCGCTAAGGAGCTAGACTGATAACGGCCCAAATGCCCCCCTCCTGGATCTGCATGTCTAGCGATTGGCCAAAGACTGGGGGCTACTCCATGCAGTTCACGCGGGTCCTTGTTTTGTTCGCTGCGATGATCACGTCGATGTCCCTATTGCCCATGGATGCCCATCTGGGCGGATACCTGTGGTCGATCTGCATTGGTGCGTACATCCTGGCTCACGTTGGAGTTGTGCGAAATCGGTGGATCCTGCTCCTCGGAGTGGTCGCAGCCCCCGTAGCAGCCCATGCACTGTCTTTGCCTGGTTGTATCTCACTCCCGCTGGCTACGGCAGTTCTTGTCAGTTACGTTGATGGCGACCGTGAGTTCTCCGCTTGTGCAGGGCTGTGTTCCCTAGCACTGACAGTGTTGGCGCTAATGAATGCCAATATCGGATTCGTCGCGAATCTGGCGTCAAGTGCAAGCCATCAGCTGTCACGTTTCCCAGCAGTTCTTGGCCTCCCCTACCTGCGATTAGGACAGTCAGTGAGTGGCCTGCTCCTGACTACTGCAATCCTTGTCACGATACTGCTGTTGCCGATACGCAACAGAGCAGCCCTCTTAAGTCTACTGGCTCTTGGCCAGCTGGCCTATGTTCTACTGGCGCCCTTTTCGGTCAAGCACTGGATACCCGGGATGTCAATCGTGCTCTTTCACCTGTTATACTCGCTTTGGTGCTCTACCCTGTTGTCGAGGGTCTCCATACGGACAGTCGCCCTAGATGCAGGTCACACAACAGGAATCCGGGCTATTGCCCTTCGTCTTGGCATGGCGGCTATCGTTCTCACATGCCTTGGAACTGCGGTACAGAGCAATGCCGCACTGCCCCCGTCGCGCATTGTGTTCCTCAAAGACCCATCCGGCACAGACTACGAAAGGGTGCCACAGCATGGCAGTTATGGCTATGGGAATACGGGCATGTTCGGAGTGCTGGTCGAGTATTGGGAAGACAGAAACGTGGAGACCTCTATTCTTCAACGTGCGGAGCTGACGGATCTATCGCTGCATGATGCTTCTGCCTTGATCATAATCTCCCCGACAGAGTACTTCACCACACAGCAGAAAGACCTCGTTGCCCGATATATGGAACAGGGTGGTCACGTGGTACTTCTGGGGGATCACACTAACATTTTCGGCTTGCAGGGTCCGTTCAATGATCTAGCGTGTCGATATGGCATTGGTCTTGGCTACGACTCTGCGGTCCCGATTCGCTCTGACTGGGTCGGATGTTTGGCTCGCACATCTGTGGTGTTGAGCGGCCTTGACTATGCGTCTGCGGAATTGCCGCAGTTGCGCTGGGGCATCGGTGCCTCGTTGCACTCACCCTCGTGCTCATCGGTTTTGATGTCTGCCAAGTATGGGTTCTCCGACATCGGCGACCCCAGCAATGATGGAAAAGGTGGGTTCTTAGGGAACTATCTCTGGGACTACGAACGTGGCGAGGCTTTTGGCGACGTAGTGCTTGCCTGTCGAGTGCCTAGAGGTCTGGGCAGTATTACTGCCCTTGCTGACACGGACTTGTTTCAGAACCTACACGTCATGCTAAACGATTGGGCAGGCAGACTCGTCATTACGGCAATCAACGGTGACCGGCATACGGTCTTGCTGGTAATGGGGCTAGTAGGCTTCAGCATGATCGTGTTGACGTTTCGGGAAAGGAGAGTACTGCTGTTGGGGGCGGCGGTACTACTCCTCCTAGCGCTTTGGCATATGACAGCGAATCCCCAGGGCATCACACTCGACCAGCCGCCCAATGCTGCACTCATCGACGTTACTCACTCCCAAGACTTGTCCCTCAACCCGTGGGACGATGACTGCCTGTATGGTCTTGCAGCGATGTTGCGAAGGGAAGGTTATTGGCCTCGGTTTGTCTACCGCGATTTGCGGCCCTTTCTCGCTGACGCCAAGTTCTTGGCCGTGATAGGAGATCACGGGACTACTTCATCCAGAGAGACCGGCACTATCAAGCAGTGGGTGGAACAGGGCGGAATCTTGTTGGTGGCTAGTAGTTGGAACGAGCAGCTGCCGTTGTTCCGCGAATTCGGGCTGACTCTGGAGAACACCCCGCTCGGTCCGTGGCCCAACAAGGCCGACCTGATAGAAGCTAATGTCAAGGTGCCTGACTTCAAGAATGCATGGCCGATTAATCTTGGGTCAGAGGGTCTGGCGTTCTCTGTCGCACTTGCTGTACGTGACGGCTCGTCTGTCTATCCGCTTGTGATAAGCGGTAGCTTCGGGTATGGAAAGGCTTTCTTTGTTGGGGACGAGTACATCTTCCGGTCCAAGAATCTGGAGGGCGAACAGGCTTGGAACGAGCAGAACATCGGGTTCTTGATGTCACTCCTTGGCCAACTAAGGTGAGTTCAGTCGCGTTTGTCAGGACGCATGCAGCGTGGCTTAGCGTAGCCTTCCTAAGTTATGGCCTCTACTTCTTTGCCTTCATGCCCAGCCTTGACTTTGAGCCATCGTTGTTTGTCTTGTTCTCCTTGCTGCACCTGCTATGTAGCTGGCTTGCGTTCGGCGGGGCCATGCCTGTGGTCAGTGCCAGCTGTCTCGGCTCTGGTCTGAGTTACTGTCTGGTGGTTCTCCCAAAGCTCACTACAAGGGTCCACTCTCTTGGAGGGTTCTACTCACATGTCCTTCAGGTCTGGTTTCGCTTGGCCGGTCTAGAGACTCGAGTGGACGGGAATGTCCTACACTTCATGTATGCACGTGGATGGAATGCTATAAGGGTTGATCCGAACTGGTTTGGTCTATGGCCCTTCCTGTTGTGCACGACAATCGCCTTGCCGTTGGTCTTTGCCAGTCACGACTACAGGCGTGCTGGCAGGCAGATTGCCTCGAGGCTCTCAGTCTGCGTCCTTGTGGTCCTACCGGCCTTTGCAGTGCTGAAGGCTCTCCTAGTCACTGATGTTCTAGGCCCCATGGCGGCAGCAAGCCCGTCATGGGAGGTTGTGCTACTTTCCGTTTCCGCGGCGATCCTGGTAGGTGGCATCGGCCTCGGCGGGCAGAGAGCCTCTCTGAACCGAAAGACGCTAGCTGTGCTAGGCTGTACCCTGGTAGGGATGAGCATGTTGCTGGTTGGTGCCCAAATGACAGTCATTGGGCCTCGCATCCCAATGCGAGTCCTTGTGGACAATGCCCATGGAACGTGGGAGCCCACAGACGTTGTCATGGATGAGGTCAACTTCGGAAAATCGGTGACCTATACCTACTCAAACTTGGTTGATCTCCTGAGATGCTACTGTGGTCACTGCGACACCACAAACAAGCCATTGACGGCTGATCGTCTCTCCGGATATAGCGTAGTTGTCCTTAAGACTCCATCGATCCCCTTCCAGCAAGCCGAAATGGATGCAATCTGGGAGTATGTCGAGGGCGGAGGAAGCCTCTTTGTTCTGGGTGATCATACCAACCTTTTCGGAATGAGTTACTACCTTAACCAGGTGCTTCAGCCATACCGTGTGTCATTTCAGTACGATGACCTGTATGATTTGCATACAGGTGGCTTCAATACCTGGGTGAAACGGTCCCAAGATGCCAGCCCAATTGCCAGCGTTATGCCCGCTCGCATGAGGTTCGAGACTGGTTCATCGATTTCGGCTCCGTCGCTTGCATCTGACCTGTTGGTGGTTCGGGGAGCTGGTTGCGAGCCCCTCGATTGGGCCAACCCCGGCTTCTTCGGCAACATTAGCTACGAAACGGACGAGAGCTACGGCGCCTATCTCTCGGCTGTGATGGTCAGGGCAGGCAAAGGCCGAGTCATCGCGTTCTCGGATAGCACAGTGCTGTCTAACTTTTCACTTTTCTTACCCGGGCGTAGCGAGTTTGCACTGGCGTGCGTCGATTTGCTGTCACGGTCTAGTCTGGGCGGGCATTCCCTCAACGCCGCCCTCATTGCAGCCGGTATCCTAATCGTTGGACTGATCTGGAGGCAATCCAAGATCCATCCTATATACCTCCCCATTCTGTTGGGTCTTGCTGCTCTGATGTCACTGGCGATCTCCACCCTACACTACACAATAGCACTCGCCGATTTTGCGCCTGAAACGCCACCACCCACCATTGCGTTCTTTGGAGGGCAGCATGAAGAAGGGAGTAGGAATTGGGGGACTGCATTGGGAGACGACGAGACCACTCCGGACTACTCAACTTTCTTCGTTGCTTCCCAACGCTTGGGGTTGTTCCCCAAGTGGTACGAGGCAACGGTCCCAGACTCTGAGACAGGAATCGATGCTATCGTGCTCCTGAATCACCACCTTCTGGAGGACAAGCAAACAGTCACCTACTTGCGGGAGCAGCTCCTCGAAGGGGTGAGTATCCTGATACTGAGGAACCGGTTGGACTCGGGAGAGCAGCCGATTCTCAGCTTGCTGGGCCCTATCGTTCAAGGTGATGTCGAGTTGTCGCCCGGGCCCGTGGATCTGTCCTGCGTGGCCGAGTCGTCAGAAGGACGAGGAAGGGTAGTCGTATTTGACGACATGGAAGTATTGTCACGGGCGAAACTCGGGAAGGTGGAGGATGTTCCGACTGCACAGCAGCTAGAAGGCTACCGGATTGCGTTCGCCCTATACAAGGCGCTAGTCAGGTAGCCGCACGTTTCGGACCGGAGGGCTAGCAGAAGACTGGAGGGAGCCGTGTGGTAAGAGACGTCCTAACGCGTGCGCTCAAAAGGTGCGCTTGGTATGGGGCTGTAGCCATTATATTCCTCGCTGCCCGGCAATGGAGGGCTGCGCAGTGGTTTGGATTGTGGACTGTGCTGACCTTTGGTGACACCTACTTGGACTCGGTAACCGCTCCTCGTTGGAGGACCGGTGCCCGCCTACTAGGTGTACTGGTACCGACGGTGATGGCGTTCATGGAACTCGTCCAGCGGCAGTATGTGTGGGTATTGGCATATTCTGCGGTAGCAGTATGGTGGATGAGGGCGCTCCATGTCAAGCGCTTGCCGTGAACTGCCTTCTCAAAGAAACCAACAACTCGCCCGAAGTGTCACCTCTAGGATAGAGTCGCCCAGTGGAGGTGCGGCCAACAACCTGGACTCAGAATGAGACAGGGAGGTGCGGACGTTCTCGTGGACTTCAGGCGCAACCTAAGGCTTTCCGGTATGGCATCGGGCTCTTCCCGCCCGTGTGAACGCCGGTGTAAAGTGACCCAGTAGCGCCGGAAACAATTGACCCACCTCCGTCGAAGCAACGCTCTGAATTGGGAGATTCGGAGGTGCTTCGTTGAGTGCTACGGAGGTGGGACATCTTGAGTTTACACGACATGGCGCGGGACGGGGTAAGTATCAGAGACATGGCAAGGATCACCGGCTTCTCGCGCAACACGGTCCGCAAATGGCTCCGGCAGGAGCAGCTGTTGACGGATCTAGGCCCTAAGAAACGCCCAGGCAAGCTGGAAGGCCACAAGGACTACGTGGTTGCGCGCATGGGCGAAGGGATCACCAACGCTGTCAGGATTCTCCGAGAACTACGTGGGCGAGGTTATACGGGCAACATCACCATCCTCAAAGACTTCATGCATCCATTGCGGCCAGCTTTTCCGTCTAAGGCCACACTCAGGTACGAGACTCTGCCGGGCGATCAGGCGCAAGTGGACTTCGGGACGTTCAGCTACGTGACCGGTGACACCAAGCGCCGGATATATGCCTTCAGCATGGTCCTCAGCTACTCCAGACTGCTATACATGGAGTTCGTCGAGAAGCAAGACCTTTCGACGCTGGTCATGTGCCACCAACGGGCCTTCGAAGCGTTGGGCGGAGTGCCTCGCCGGGTGCTCTACGACAATATGCGTACCTGTGTTGCCGGCAGGGACGAGAACGGCCAGGTGCGCTGGAACCCCCGTTTCCTCGACTTCGCCAGGTTGTGCGGGTTCAATCCCAACGCCTGTTGGCCGTACCGGGCTAAGACCAAGGGCAAGGTGGAGAGCTCCATCAAGTACCTGCGCCAGAGCTTCTGGCCGGTGACCTTCACGGATCTGGAGGACCTCAATCAGCAAGCTGCCGCCTGGCTCAACTCGGTGGCCAACATCCGGATCCACGGCACCACCAAAGAAAGGCCGTGTGACCGCGCCAAGCAAGAACAGCTAACCCCGGTGGCTTCCCGGTTGGCGCTCGGCAGGCTGTTGGAGGAGGAACGCCGTGTCAGCCAGGACGGGTTCATCTCTCATCTGGGCGCCCGGTACGGGGTGCCGTGGCAGTACGCTGGGCGGGTTGTTACCCTGCGCATTAGAGATGGCGCACTGGAGATCTATCTCGGCGAACGTCGCATCGCGAGCCACAGGCTGGTTACTGCAGGCGAATCAGTACAGCTGGAGGGCCAATGGCGAGACATTCCCCTTGGCCCAGACCGGCCACAGTCCAAGCTGGTTGGCCTGCGCGTGCCGGCTCCCGAGGTCCAGGTCCGGTCGTTGCTGGCTTACGAAGCCGTCGCCGGGGGTGAGCGGACATGATCGCCTTGGAGAAGGCTCACGCTCATCTGAAGACCCTGGGTCTGGAGCAGTCAGCTGCATTGTTAGAAAACCACCTCGACCTTGCGGCACAAAAGGAACTGTCGTATGCGGACTTTCTCGCCGACCTGCTGGATGCCGAAGTGGCCGTTCGTCGCCAACGGTACATGGTGACCAGGACCAGGCTGGCGCACCTGCCGTTCCAGAAAAGTTTGCAAGACTTTGACTTCTCCTTTCAACCCAGCGTCAATGAACGGATGGTCAAGGAACTTGCTGGACTAGCCTTTGTCCATGAGAACGCCAACTTGGTGCTCCTGGGTCCGCCCGGCGTCGGCAAGACCCATCTTGCTGTGGCCTTGGGTCTGGAGGCGATCAAGAACGGCTTCGGGGTCTACTTCACTACCGCATATACGCTAGTCGAAGACCTGCGGCGGGCCTACGAAGAGCACCGCCTGGACCGCAGGATGCGGGTATATCTCGCCCCCAAGGTGCTGATCATTGACGAGGTTGGATACCTGCCGCTGGATCCAGCTGGTGCCACAGCCTTCTTCCAACTCATCTCGCACCGCTACGAACGCGGCAGTGTGATTCTGACCTCTAACAAGAGCTTCGTCGACTGGGGCGAGGTCTTCGGCGACCAGGTCATCGCCACGGCGATCCTGGACCGGCTACTGCATCACTCACACGTGATCAACATCCGCGGCGAGAGCTACAGACTGAGGGAGAAACGACGGGCGGGGTTGTTCCCTGCACAGCAAGCACAGCAGGAAAGAGTCTAGAGGGGTGGGTCAATTCTGACCGGCGATAGTGGGTCAATAACAAACCGGCGTTGACACAGTTGGCCCGAGTCGATAAGGAGCCCTACTGCCTTCTTGGTTCTGCTCTGGTAGTAGACGTTCAGTACAACGTCAGTGTCCTTCCCTGTGAACTGCGTTCTAACGAGTTCCCAATCCTTCTCAATTTGGCCACTCTGCCTGCCAAGAGCATGCCAGGCCATCGGAATGCTGTTCTGAGTTGCATCGAAAGGGAGTAGTGTCTTGGCGGTCAATAGGACGGCGTCAATTGCGCCTGAAGCCTGCGCTGTTTCATGCGCTCTGCGGGCTTCCTCATGGGAGACCAGTAGGGGTATGTGTGTACCTCCCGAGGAATAGCTTCCACATCCTCCACCGCATGCATTGCCAGCCGAGGCTGGCTGAACTAGTCCTAGTGCCACTACTGCACAGAGAATTGCTGCCATTAGACGCTTATTCACGTTCACCCTTCGAGGCCTCCTTTGATCATGTTTGATCACCAACCATCGGAGAAACAAGCGTTGCCAGTCATAGGATGTTTTGTCTGCCCCATATTATACCAGTATGAGAATAGCATGGTAACGACATTAGCTGCAAATAGCTAGGCGAAGTCACCGACAATGATTGCCGTGATCCGACAATCTGCACACGAAGCCTGGACTCCGCGCCGTGCGGTCTCCAGCAGTGTGCCGCTTGTCCGTCTGGTCCAACCGTAGGTATTGCGAGGGTTCCCTGCACTGCTTCTGTCAGGTGGACGGGAAGACGCCGGATTAGAGTCTCGGATAGAGGTGGAAAAGCGTTGGCGACCAGAGCAGCGACTCTGGCCTAGGACGCCATCGCATTGTTGGGTATGCTTAGCAATGCCGAAGGCGAAGTTGACATCGATTTCCTTAGGCAGGCCGCTTAAACGGTTGCCCAGATCCTGATCGAGTGCGAAGCCAGCGACGTGGTCGACGCAGATCTGTATGAACGAAGCAACGAGCGGCGGAACTACCGCAACGGCTGCCGCGCGCGGGAGCGGGACGTCCGGCTCAGGAGGCTCGAATGGCAGATATCCAAGCTCCGTCAGGGTAGCTACCTCCCCCAGTGTTCTGCAGCACCGTCGCAAGACGGAGGGAGCCCATCTGCTGACGGCGCAGAATGGCATAACCTCGGGTTGTGCGATCAGATTAGCCACGTTGAGTACCACACCAGGCTTGCCGACAGGCCCGGTCTGGCGTCGTTCCAGTAGACGATACCTGTCGGGGTCGGGGAATAGCGGATCGAGAGGCTGCGTCTACTCCTCGGCAAGCCCGTTTGACACCGAAGGCGATAGATGCATACTGTCGAGAAGATAAAGGGCCACCCTGACACGACGAGACCTTCACCCGTCACTTGAGCAACGGCGGATCAGACCGCAAATCCTTTGAGGAGGCCATGCGATGAAAGTTCTACTGATCAACGGCAGTCCCAACGCCAAGGGCTGCACCTACACAGCCCTAGCTGAGGTTGCGCGTACGCTGCATGAAGCAGGTGTCACCACCGAACTCGTTCAGGTAGGAAACAGGGACATCCGCGGCTGCATCGCCTGTCGCAAGTGCAGAACCACCGGAGAGTGCGCGTTCGATGACATTGTCAACGAGGTCGCGCCCAAGCTGGCAGAGTGTGACGGGCTTGTCATCGGCTCGCCGGTCTACTACGCGTCCGCAAATGGCACGTTGGTGTCGTTCCTCGATCGTCTGTTCTACAGCACCAGCTTTGACAAGACCATGAAAGTTGGGGCAGCGGTGGTTTCAGCAAGACGCGGCGGGACGACGGCAACCTTTGACCAGCTCAACAAGTACTTCACGATCTCCGGCATGCCGGTGGCCTCGAGCCAGTACTGGAACATGGTGCATGGCCGTACGCCAGAGGACGTACTCGCGGACCAAGAGGGTTGCCAGATCATGCGTACGTTGGGCAGGAACATGGCCTTTCTCATCAAGGGCATTGCGCTGGCAAAGGACAAATACGGCCTGCCGGAGCAAGAGGCGCGCGTTACGACCAACTTCATCAGATAGCTGGAGCCAGGCGTCCGACCACAACGGGAGGGGTGACCACATGAATGACGTTGAAGGCAGCAGCCCCTGCCGCTGCTGCCGCTCCAACGTGCGGTTTGATACCAAGAGCTTGGATCTGCTTGTCCGTGACCCGGCTTGGGTGCTTGATCACCAAGATGAGTTCTGGGGACTGCGCGCGCAGCAACTGACGGTGAGGTGGGGCCAGGGGGTCAGCCGCCCGATCGATCGCGAGACGTGGCGCGAGCAGGTAGTCGCGTTGGCCTCTCTTTCGCAGGCTGAGCGCGACAACCATGCCATCGCGCGTAGTTTCCGTGAGATAGAGGGGCGCAAGCAGGCATTCGATGCCAAAGCCATCCCGCACATCTGTTCCTTCCTGCCGCCGGATGTCGACCTGGCAGTGCAGGTGGATTTCACAGCCTTCATCCCCTCGCGGGCGTTTGCCATCGAAGATATCGTGATGAACGTTGCGTCGCCCTACTGGCAACAGAACGCCGACAACATCATCAGCTGTCTGATCCACGAGGTTGGCCACGTGGGGCACTCCCAGTGCCGGATGCTTGGCGGTGACGACGGGCTGCCCGAAGGAGACTATGGCAAGCTTCTCTACGGGTTGCAGGGAGAGGGTTTCTCCGATTATGTCGCTTACCAGGCGAGGGATGAGTTCCCGGCGCCGGGCGAAGTGGACTTTCGTCTCTACGAGGACAAAGCAGAGGTACGCAGGCAATTTGACGTCTACAACGAGGTCCTTGCGGCCGTCGGCTCCATGCCTACAGACGCGCTGGCGCAGCTGATCTGGGAACGCTGCATTACCGGCAAGCGAGCTTTCTACATCGCTGGCATGCACTGCTGTCACATGATCGTTGTGCATGCCGGCAAAAAGGCGCTGACGCAGACGCTGATCGACGGGCCTTTGTCCTTCGTTAGCATCTACAACTCGCTGGTTTCGCCGGACTGGGCCATTAGGCTCCCAAGGGAAATTGCACTTGGCTCCAAGGTAACCAGCCACTCCAAATAGAGCCCCGACTACCCGAGGAGGCTAGATCTCCAGACAGCCGGGGCGTCTGCCCCGGCTGTCTGCTAGCAAACATCAATCTGCTCCGTCCTACCAGTCGAGGAGGCGGCGCTCGCCGGTTATCTGCCGGATTGCCGTGATATCCTGCGAGATTTCCAGCACGCCGCGGTAGCTGCCAGATGCGTCCCGCAAAGCCAGGTAACGGATGTAGATAAACCGGCCGTGCAACTCGAGCCAGAAGTCCGCAGTGTCCTTGGTCCCGGCCCGCAGCTCATCGATGATCCGTTGCACGACGTGCATGCTCTTTGGCGGGTGGCAGTTCTGCACCTTGCGCCCGATAATCTCGGGGCTGCGCGGGAAGATCCGGTGCCCCTCGCTGTAAAAGCGGACCCGATCGTTTTCATCAACGTAGGTCAGGTCCAGCGGCAGGGTGGTCAGCATCAGGCCAAGTTGCTCCGGCGTTAGCAGGCCGACTGGCAGCTCGACCTCGCCCGCGTGTGGGGTTGCCGCTTGCGCTGGCCGGCGAGCAGCGGTTTCACCATCCGCGGGTCGCCGGTAGGTCCCGGCAGCTCCCCCTGCGACGTCCTCGCCGGATTTGAGCCGCGCCCAATCCTGCGGCTCAAACAGCTCTATGCAGAGCGGGAAGAGGACCTGCTCTTCCTTGGTGATCATCTCTGACACAGTCCGTACCAGCTCGGGTAGCAGGGCGGCGAGCGCTGCAGGCTCTGCGGCTTCGAGTGCGGCCATCGATTGCTTATAGAGGGCGCGGATGTCGTCGTGCACCGCCCACATGACCTTGGGGGGAGCCTCAGCACCGTAGCGCTCGAGGACGGGGAAGAGGCGGTTTTCGACGTAAACGTAGTGATCCTCGATCTTGCCGAGCTCGGCGAGGCCCGCGGCGAGGTCAGCCTGGCGCGCCAGCAAGGCAGGCTGGGCAGGAGAGTCGCCAAGATCAGCCCAGATCGCCGCAAGCTTGTCCGCCGCGGCGCCGATCGTGATGTTTTCGATCCGCAGCCCTGTCAGCGGGTGATCGAGCGGCAGGTGGAGGTCCACTTGCTGGCCCGGCGTGCCTCGGAACACAGCCGCGTGCACGTCGCAGAGCTTTTTGATTTCGTCTTCGGGCAGGCCGTCCGCGACAAGCTGCTGCTCAGCCTCGGCAATCTCCGTGGCGCTGACCGACGCCAATAGCTGGCCAAACCGCGCGGAAACCTCCGCCGGCGTACGTCCGGCGTGTAGCTCGCGCAGCATCGCCTTGAGCTCCTCAACGCGGTAGTTGATGTCAGTGCTGGGCGCTGGCGCCGCTTGGGCGGACGGCGTCGCGGCGGGAGCAGGTGCAGTGGCCGGAACAGACCCAGTCGCCGGGCTCGCCGGGTGGCCGGCCAACAGGCCATTGATGTGGTCAACCAGGGTTGCCGTATCAACATTGGCAAGGCGCGCCGCGTCTGCAAGGCTGGCGAGACGGCCAAAAGTCTTGCGCATTAACGGGTTGCGGAGCTTGGCAAATTCCGGCGCATATGCCGCCAGCGCGTCAAGCAGGGCAGGGTGCTCGGACAATAATTGACCGATCTTGGTGTGTGCTGTGACCGGGTTGCTCAAGGGTCCATCTCCTCTCGTAGCCCGACCGGGACACGGTGGCGGGCGACCGAGGGCCGCGCGCGGCGGCCCTCACACCAAGTGTACCCTATGCTCCAGACCCTGGAGTATGACGCGGGTCAGAATTTGCCTGACGGGCAAGCTCTAGTACGTGTGCGTCCGCATCACCTCGCCTTTTGTGTTGTACCAGGTCCAGGTGCCGACGTTCTTGCCTGCCGCGTAGGTTCCGATGATCTCTAGCTCGCCGGTCATGTAGTAGTAGCGCCAGGTACCCGTTTGCAGGCCCCGGTCGTACTCGCCTTCTTTGGATTTGATACCGTTTTCGTGCCAGGAGACCCAGTAGCCATGCTGCTGGGTCAGCTTGGTATCTGCAAAGTAGACGTAGTTGCCGGTTGCTGCTTTGACTCCGGTCGCCGCATAGTAATTGATATATAGTCCTTCGGCGCGGTCGTCCTTGTACTCGCGTTCGGTGGTCAACCGGCCCAAGTAGTCGTATTCCTTTTGCATCCCATGACGCTTGTCGGCTACGTACGGTCTTTCGTACCTCAGTGTGCCGTCCTCGTAGTACTCATAGACCATCCCCTCGCGCTTGTTGTCGACGTAGACCGACATGACCCGCAACTTGGTCTTGGCGTCGTCCCAATACTCCTCGTACACGCACTGGCGCTGTTTCTGGGCGTCCGCGTACCGGATCGTCCGGGCGTTTTCGATGCGTTCGAGAGGGCCGTGCACATGGCCGCACAGCGGGCAGGCAGCTTGCTCGCCTTCAATCTGGACCTTGATCGTGGTCTCTGTCAGTGCTGGTCCCGGCGTGTTTCTGTCGTAGACGCGCACCGTCAGGTCGTAGGCGCCAGGCGAGGCGTATGCGTGCTCAATCGCTGTTTTGCCATCGGCAACCGTCTGGCCGTCGCCGTACGACCATTCGTACCGGTAGTAGCTTTCCGCCGGCAGGCAACTGGCCTCCACCGGGAAACCGGTCCGGCCACTGATCGAGTTGGGGTAGATCTGGATCTTGACCTCACGCACGACCGCCCTGTTGGACGCCTCCGCTAGCGGCGCGCCCGTGGTCGGATGCAGCACGCGCGTGCTGATGGTGTACTCCCCCGGTGCCTGGTACACATGCTCGCCGAGATGCGACGCGGTCGCGTCGGCGACGTTGACCGTCGCGGTTTCGGGAGATGATCCATCGCCAAATGTCCACTCGACCCTGATGGTCTTGAGCTCGGGCGGAATCTCAGTGATGAGCGCGTCGAGCTTGACCGGTCGCTTGACCAGGACGGACGTGAGGCCGGCGGAACTGACTCGCAGCTCCACCCCGCCAAGTACAACGGGTGCCGTCTTGATCACATAACCTCCAAGGTCCCAGTGGAGCGAGACGACGCCGCCTGGCGCGACCTCAAGGCTGTGCTTGATCTTATTGCCGCTCTCGTACGACTCGCGCGGCAGCCAGATCACCTGGACCGTCGACGAATCCTGTGGCTTATACCGCAGGAAAGCGCCGTTGTTGGTGGCAGGGGCTGACGGCCACACTTCAGTGGGGCTGTGGATGAGGGTGCCCTGGATCTCAAATGATTCGGCGCCCGTCTGTTCGACCTCAAACTCCGCTCTAAACCTGGGTAGGAAATTGTCCAGGACGCGAGAGCTCGCCTCGATCGCCGTCGGAATTAGCAGCCGCCGCTGGGCCTGCAGCACCTCCCAATCAAGCGTGCCGACGGGGATGGCCTTGTCGTCCGATGAGACCAGCAACTCAAACTTGCGCAACAGCGATGTCGCGAGGATTGGCGTCTTGGAGCCATCAACTTCACGGTAGAAGTAGTTGCCCTCTGGCTTGGGTACCCCCGGCGAACGGTAGGCCGGCTCGCCGTTGGCGGTGCGAGGGAATAGGCCCGCCGCCGGAATCGTGTCGCCAGAGAAGAAGTTGCCATTGGTCCAACCGGCCACCGAGTCAAATAGCTGCGCCAAATCTTGGTTGCTATAGTCGATGCTCGGCGAGGCCGTGCCTCCAGCATTGGCCGCGATCTCACTGGCACCGATGGTGCTTTCGTAGGGGTCGGAGTTGCCGATTTTGGTAACCTTAATGTCAACGTCTGGATGACTGTCGTTGCGCACGTGAGCAGGCACGGTCATGTCCGCTACGAGGTGCATCGTCTCTCCGACGGCGCGCCAGGCCATGCCGTACTTTGCGCTGGTCCGCACAGGCAGTCCATCCGAGCCGATGGTGACCTGGGCGGCGAGCGCCTCCCGGAAGTACTTGATGCCATTTGCATACGAATATCGGTTGTCCGGATGCGTAAGCGCCCACGTCTTGGCGTCAATCTCCGGGTTTTTGGTGTCCAGCGTCGGCATGAAGTATCCGGCGGTCTGGATCAGCGCATTGCCAAGTGTGCCGCTCCACTCGATGACGTCATCCAGGTGATCGGTCAGATAGGTAACCCCTGAGTTGGCGAGCGGATCATAAAAGTGGCGGAACGAAGCCGGCAGCTCCGGCTCGTCGGCCGACATCCCGCCGTGCGCGATCCATTCGGCGAGTGTCATGGCCCGCTCTTCTTCCTTGATCTGCAGCAGGCCCGGCTCGGTCACTGCAATCCCCGAAACCTCGCTGCCACCAAACTCCGTGCCACCGAGCCAATCGTCCGCTGCTGCCCGGGCCTCAAAGGCGCGCACCGCGAGCTTGTTGATTTCCGGATGCGCGCTGAGGTTGCCGTACGCTGCCGCGACCGTGGGCGCCGCCAGGGCAACGATCATCAGGACCGCCAGTGATGCGAGTACCTGGACGGGCCGGCCGCGGTTGGCCCGGGCGGCTCGCCCTGGGGCTAAAGCTCCGCGATCAACCATTGGTCGCCCTCCTTGACCATCAAAAAGCTGAATGTTTCCTCGCCGACCTTGGTCTGGTAGACACGGGTGGTTTCGTAGGAGGCGATCAGCGTGGCGTCGCGCAGGGCTTTGGCCAGGCCGGCTGCACCGTCACCGGAGATGTCCAGGCTCTGGCTGATCGCGTCGCGCAGCGGTGTCGATAAGGTTGCGGCAAAGGCCGTGGTATCGTGCTTATCCAGCGCCGCGGCGGCAGATGTGATCATCGGACGCGCCGGATCGGTCGCTGTGCCGTTGGTGCCGTTCGTCGTGGTGTTGCCGCTCGTTGGCGACTTGGGGCCGCATCCTGCCGCGGTCGCCATGAGGGCCAGGGCGACGAGGCAGATTACGACGATTTGCGGTGTGAGCTTGTGGTGACTTATGCGATCGTGCCCTTGTGGGTGTCTGCGATGATGCTGACTAGGTGTTTTTGGCATGGTCATTATGATGAATGCACCCCCACTGAGTGTGCCGGCGAGACTGACGGTCAACTGAAGGCCAGGCGCACGCGATGATCTGGCGTGGCGCAAAACCGGGACGCGGCAATCGGCATGGGAGCACAACTACTTCGGATGCGGTAAGGCATCCTTTCTACCTATGGGTAGTCCTGAGGTGAGGTCTGGGCGAGGGGACGCGCCTGCGGGCGGTGACCGCCCACCAGTTCCGCAGTCTGGGGCCATGAATGCGCGGCCCTCCAAGGCAAACAGATCGGAGTGTTTGGCATAGTGACGAACCCAAGTCGTTGGGCTTAGCGCTGTGCAGCGGTCGACCGCGTCGACCGCTGCGCCAAGGCAAGCAAATTCAAACGTTTAGCACAGTGACTAACTCAAACCGCCGGGTTTTGCGTTGTGCAGCGGTCGACCGCCTCGACCGCTGCGACATGCCAAACAAATCCAAACGTTTAGCATAGTGACGAACTCAAACCGCCGGGTTTTGCGTTGTGCAGCGGTCGACCGCCTCGACCGCTGCGACATGCCAAGCAAATCCAAACGTTGAGCATAATGACGAGCCCAAACCGTCGGGTGTTGCGACGTGCAGCGGTCAGCCGCTGCGACCGTTGCACAACGCACAAATGCCCCCGCCCGGTCCCCTCGTCTCGCCCCCCAGCCCTACCTATCGTGCCGTATTAGCCCAGCCCGCTCCAACGCGCCGCGCACCGCCGTGGAGAGCGGAATTGCGACGATCAGACCAACCGACGAAGTCATCAGTGAGCTTGGGGCATTGCCAACCGCAACTTCCCAGCGCCCGATGACAAAAGTCCAGGCAACCAGGTACCCGGCGAGCGTCCAGGCGGCGGCGGCTACGCAGGCCAGGATGTTGCGCGGGATGCTCTTGCCCCTGGCGCCGCCCGAGTGAGCGACGGACCCGGCGATGTAGCCGGCGATGCCCTTGATCACAAACGACCAGAGGGTGTATGGCGAAAAACCCATTAAAATGTCAAAGAACGCCGATCCGATGGCCCCGGCGTATCCCGCGTAGACGCCACCGAAAAGAATGCCCGATGTAAAGATAGCGGCGCTGCCTAGGTGGACCATTGCCCCACTGCCGTAAGGGATCTTGATCATCGTGGCAATGATCAGCAATGCAGCTAGCATGCCGATGATTGCCATGTCGCGTACGGTCAGTCCTTTGGTCTTCATGCTTGACCCTCCCGTGATCCAACTTGTCGATTGATTTGCGCGGACATGCGCTGTACGTCGTCCGCCGCGTCGATCGTGCCGTGCTGCCACAGCCAGGGTAGCGCGGTCTCCAGCAGTACCCCTTCGCGCGCCGGGGTACCCGCGGCCTGGGTCAGCCGCACGGCGTGTGACAGAAAGGCCGTTGCCCGCGCCATGCTCTCGTCGAGTCTTGCGCCAGTCAGCAGTGCGCCGAGCAGGACGCTGCCAAACGTATCGCCAGTGCCGGGATAGTTGACCGGCAGGCGCTCAAACGGGACGACGCAATACGATTCGTCGACACGGCTGTAGGCGACGTTGGCGTATCCGCCGTTTTCCGTGCGCATGCTCTTGACAACGACTGTCGCCGGACCGAGTTCGGTTAGCCTGTACAGCATCTGCCGTATGGCCGCATCTGACCTTGGTTGATCCGAGTACGGTTCGTTGAGCAAGAAGCAGGTTTCCGTGACGTTGGGCGTTAGGATGTCGGCTTTGGCCGCTAGGCGGCTCATTAGGTCACGCATCTCCGGCGTGTAGGTACGATAGAGCTTGCCGTTGTCGGCCATTACGGGATCCACGACGACCATCTGGCCTGCGCCGCTCCGGAAGGCGTCAATAAACCCGGCGACTATCTCGATCTGGCGCGCCGATCCGAGAAAGCCGCTGTAAATCGCATCAAATCTGAGTCCAAGACTGCGCCAGTGAGCGGTGTGCGCCTCCATTGCGTCAGTCAGGTCGACAAAAGACATGTCCCCGAAACCGCCTGAGTGCGTGCTGAGGACGGCCGTCGGCAGCGGGCAGACCTGGATGCCCATGGCTGACAGCACCGGGATGATCACGGTCAACGAGCACCGGCCAAACCCTGCTAGTGAGTGGATTGCCGCAACCCGCGGCGGCAAAGCGACGGTCAAAGCCATACCCCCTGCAAAAAGCAAAATGCCCCGGACAGGACTCCAGGGCATTTACACACGGGGAAACGGCAACGCCGGATCCGAGGTGAGTCTCCCCCCATTCAGACTTTACTGCCGGTACCGGATTCTCACCGGTTCAGCTGCTGGGGCTGTTGGACTTGTCCTCGCCCGCGAGCGAGGCATCACCGCCGATTGGGAATTGGGCTCTCGCCCGCACCCTGCCCTGAAGACTCTGCAACCAGATTATAGACCCTACACATCAGGATTTCGAGATGGTTTCTGTGCCCAACCCGTCCGGCACCCTACTTGGGCAGCACCAAATCGCATGCCTCCGCGGGCATCCAGTGGGCGTCTTTGCCTTCCCATTTGACGTTGCAGCCGATCGGATTGGTCAGCGGCACCGAAACCGTCTTGCCCGCCAGGTGCTCGTCAAGGGCGCGCTCCAGATCGTTGACGGTCGACTCGGCGGCGACGCGCGGATTGTCGAGCGCCCGCCCGGTATAGACCAGTCGCCGGTCGGCGTCGAACACATAGAAATGTGGGGTGCGCAATGCGCCGTATGCCACTGCAACCTGCTGCGTGGCGTCGTGCAGGTATACCCAGGGGAATTTGTGATGCTCCATCCGGGCGACCATGCCCTCGAACGAATCCTGCGGATTGGTGTTGACGCTGTTGGAGTTGATGCCGACGAACCCAACGCCTTCGTTGCTGTACTTGGCAGCGGTCTGCCGCGTTGATTCGTCCGACCCGATGACGTACGGGCAGTGATTGCAGGTAAAGAACACGACCAGTGTCGTAAAACGGTCGAAGTCGGCCAGCTTGTACGTCTTGCCGTCAGTGGCTGGCAGTTTGAAGTCCGGTGCCTTGGCACCGAGCGCGAGCGTAAATGCCATGCTTATCATCCCTTCGTTGAATTGTGCATATGTCTTAATTCGCGCAGTTGCCCACCTCCGTCCTGCCGCCCGTGGGACAATCCCTATTAATTTCATCATAAATGTTCCTACGGCAGGCCCATGGTCGGCAAAACGCCAATCTTCAAGGTCAGACGAAAGCGCGGGGCGGCCGGTTGCGGCACCGCGCGAGAGGGGTGGACAAATGCACTGGAAGTGTTCTGTGTGCAATCTGATCTGGCACGGTGACGCGCCGCCGGCGCAGTGTCCGAAGTGCGGTTCGCCTGCGGACAAGTACGCGCAACTGACCGATGAGCAGTGGACGACCGTAACGCGGTCCCGCCTGACCAACGACCTGCACGTCAAGCTGCTGACGGTGTTGCCCGACCTGCAGACGATGGCAAAGCAAGGCATTGAGGACAACCTTGACGGCCGCTGCGTGGCGATCTTTGAAAAGCTGCTCGCCGATGCCGAGTACCTGGAGCGGTCAATCAAAGCCGAGCTTAACGGACACGTAATGAAGGGCAAGTGGGGCTAGGCCTGGCAGATCGGTCCGCCTCTAGGTCTGGTTTGCTGCGGCGCGCAGTTCGACCGCGAGTTGATTGAGGCTCAAAAAGATCGCCGCGATCTCCGGGTCAAATTGCGTGCCAGCGCCCTGCTTGATCTGCGCCTTGGCCAGTTCGATCGGCATGGAGAAGCGATAAGGACGGTCGTTGGTCATGGCGTCAAATGCGTCGACGACCGCCAGGATGCGGCATGCGACCGGGATGTCTGTGCCACGCAGGCCCTCCGGGTAGCCGTTGCCGTCCCACCATTCGTGATGGTGCAGGATCAGGTTGGCAATATGGGCAAGTTCAGTTGATGAACGGGCGATGCGGTAGCCGATGACCGAGTGCTGCCGCATCTCGTCCTGCTCGGCCTCCGTCAGGCGGCCAGGCTTAAACAGGATCCGGTCCGGCACGCCAACTTTGCCGAGGTCGTGTACCTCAGCCAACAACATCAGATCAGATAGGTCACGCTTGCCGAGACCAAGTGCCTCGCCGAGCTGTTTGGCCATCGCCATGACCCGGCTGACGTGGCCGCTGCTGACCTCGTCTTTTTCCGCCAGTGCGTTGAGCAGGGCCTTGACCACACCGTGCGCCGCCGTCGTCGTGCGGTGGATTTTTTCTTTGTACATGTTCTTGTCGGCAAGGTTGAACAGATCGCCCAACGAGGCGCTTGCGCTATCTGCAGTCGCATAGCCGATCGATGCGCCGAGCGGCACGCCGTCACTACGTTCCTTGTAGGACGCCAAACGTGCTTCGAGTAGCGCGCACAGCCGTTCAGCGGCTTCGGCGTTTGTGTTTGGCATCAGGATGGCAAACTCATCGCCGCCAATCCTGGCGACGGTGTCGCGCGAACGGAACGTCGCCCGCAAGACATCCGCATAGTCGGTGAGCATGAGATCGCCGCGGGCGTGGCCCAGGGTGTCATTGATCAGTTTAAGCCCGTCGATGTCACTGCAGACGATCGTCACGGGGTACGCCCCCGCGACCTGCAGCCGGTGCATCTCGCTCTCAAAGAACGCCCGGTTAAACAGTCCTGTCAACGAATCGTGCATGCTGAGGTGCTGCAGCTGCTCCTCCATCTGTCGCCGCTCAGTTATGTCGCGCGCGATGCCCTCGATCGCAACGATCTTGCCGGCAGAGTCACGGACCAACGTAACCGATTGCTCAGTCCAGACTACCGTGCCGTCCTTGCGGACCATGCGGACGACCTGGGGATGATCGACTGCGAATTGGCCGGCAAACACCTCTGTCACACTTCCGCGGTCGGCCGGTAGGATCGTCCTCATCGCGAGGCGAGGATCGGCGTAGAACTCCTCGGGCGCATAGCCAAGCAGGCTCTTTGCTGCTGGAGAGACATATTCGGTGATCACTCTTGCCCCAAGCCGCAGCCGATAGATCATGTCCTGGGCGTTTTCGGCGAGCAGTCGAAACCGCTCTTCCGACTCGCGCAGGCGCAACTCATTGGCCCGCTGTTCGCTTACGTCTCGGAACACAAGGATCGCGCCGAAAATGTCCTGGCGCGGGCCACGAATCGGTGCTGAGCTGTCTGCGATTGCCGTTTCCCGGCCGTCTGGTCTGACCAGGACTGTGTCGCTTAGCAGACCAACGACCTCGCCGGTGGCCAGGGCCCGGCGCGTGGGGCTCTCGATGGGCCGACGGGTGTTTTCGTCGATCGCCACAAACACTTGCTCGATCGGTCGCCCGAGCGCCTCCGGCGCCGGCCATCCAGTGAGCGCCTCCGCCTGGCGATTGAACAACGTGATCCTCTGATCAAGGTCGACCGCCACCACCGCATCACCGATGCTGTCAAGGGTGACGGCAAGTCGCTCGCTCTCTTGGGCAAGCTGCTCGGTCGCTTGCCGGACCTCGGTGATGTCCACGGCCAACGCAAAGTGCACAGTGCGGCCGTCAGGCCACGTCAGCAATCGGTCGGTCTGAGTGTAGATACGACCGGTCGCGTCCATGCGGTTTTCCCAGCGATAGGGCTTGTCCGCGGCCGCAAGCAGCGATGCGTTGGGACACGAAAGACACGGCTCGGTGCGGCCCTGGATGTACTCATAGCACTTTTCTTGGGCGTTGGGTTCACGGCCAACCGCGCTGACCAGCGAATCGTTGTAGTAGATGAACTCGTTGGTCGCCGGGTCGATGACGTATATCGGCTCCTCGATGCTGCTAAACAACGCGAGCAGCTGCGCCCGCTGCGCCTCGACGCTTGCGGCCGTTGCGCGCTGTTCGGTGATGTCATAGCATGAGCCGACGTAACCGGCAAAGTTGCCGGCGAGATCCTTGATCGGACTGCCGTAATCGAGTAGCCATCCGTACGAGCCATCCGCCTTGCGGAGGCGATAGGTCAGGCGGAACGGCTCACGGCGGGCGAAATGCGCCCGGTACAGCTCTGTGCAGGATGCCAGGTCGTCGGGGTGTACCCCCTCGGCCCAGCCGGCATCGCGCTCCTGCTCCATGCTCCGTCCCGTCCACTCGAGCCATGCCTGATTGAAGTAGTCGCAATTCCCGTCCGGCGTTGCGCGCCAGATTGGGTTTGGAAATGCGTTTAGCAGAGAGAGGTAGAAGTCTCGCGATCGCCGTACCTCCTCCGTCAGCGCCTCATTGCGGAGCCGGGCGTCCTCTAAGGAAACCACAACCTGGAGGAGAGCGACGGATGTCGTCAGGAACGCCGCCACGGCGTACCCATACGGCGCGAGACCCGGAATGTTGCGGATCACAGGATAGTTGAGCTTGTGCAGACCCCAGAGGAACATCGCCAAGCCAAACGCCTTACCCGCGCCCGTCTGTGTTCCTGCACGTCCGGAGAGGAAGACGAACCCAATCAGAGCCTGGCTGACGCCAAGCAAGGTGAAGACCGGCAGAGCGGCCAACCCGACCTCGTCAGTTGTCAAATTCACGTATCCACTCCAGAGGATGGCGCCAACGACGAGGCCGGTACCGATCGAAGCAATGCGACGCGACCAGCCGAGCATCTCGACTAGGCCAACCAGAAGCATCAGGCCAGCGCAGCCAGCCGCAGCGTCGATAGCGATGGCGAGGATGGGCGTGCCCCGGACGGCGGTTACATAGATGTCCAAAAGGTACCTTACCAGGTACAAGAGCCAGCTGAGCAACCAGTGGCGGTAGTGGAGGCGCTGCGTTGATCGCCACAGGTAGAGGTAAACGTTCACGAGCGCAAGGCTTGTGATTGATGCGGTGACCATTGAGTGGATCGTCCACGGACTCATCAGACGTATTACTCCCCCTGGCGGTTTCGGCGCGGTGCCTCAGGTCCCGGTTGACCCCTCGTGGCCACTCCCTTATCTAGAGGTATCGTCGCACTGGGCGGGTAACTTGACCGATATCTGTGCATGCATATGGATATGGTTGGGATTTTGGCAATTTGCCTGCTGCAAAGGAGGTGAGTCCGTCGCCTGACAAGCCACATCTCTATTTGATCGAGGGCATTCCCGGCGCGGGCAAGACGACCACGGCAAAGTACGTCCATGGCCTGTTGATCGAGCGAGGCCGCCGATCATGTCTGCGCCTTGAGGGTGATATCGACCATCCCGCCGATTTCGAGGCCGCGGCTTGCCTATCCAGGTGCGAATACGTGGGGCTACTCACGCAATATCCTCGTTGGGGCGCGGATATTGAAGGAGCAACCAATCGATCCATTGGTGAACACATGATCGTAAGCTACGGTAGGCTTCGCCGTCTGATCGACGATCCGTTGCCGGCTGGACTGCTCGACTATCTTCGCCGGCACGACGCCGTCGACGGTACGGACCGTGCCACATACCGCGGGATTACCGTCGATCGTTGGCAACGTTTCGCTCAGGCTGCTGCCGCGGGCAGTCAAGACCACGTGTTTGAGTGCTGCTTCCTTCAGAATCCGACTACGGTGCTGATGTGCAGGCACAACACACCTGTGGCCGAGATTGAGGCTCACATCCAGACGACAGCTGCTGCTATTCGCGTGCTTGCGCCATGTTTGATCTACCTGCGGCAGTCGGACGTTCGCGGGACGCTGGAGCGGGTTGCGGCACAGCGGCCGCGAGCCTGGCTCGATTTCGTTATCGAGTACGTGACCGGACAAGGGTGGGCAATAGAGCGCGGACTTTCCGGATTGGATGGGGTTGTGTCCTTCTATCAAGCACGCCAGGAGATCGAGCTTGGTATGTTAGGCCGTCTGTCTATTCCTCACCTTGTGCTTGATCCCGCCGTTATAGGTTGGGAGGCCACCCGTGCCGCGATCGGAGCCACTCTGGACGAGCGGGCGCCTATGGACGTCGGTAACATGGACCGCAAGGTTGGAGTCGATTAGGGAATGCCGCCCGTGTCTTCTGACCCCAAAGATCTCCTTGCTCGCTGGTCGCTCGGTACCGCCATCAAGTGCGAGCAGCGCTCACAGCGGGCTTGGTACTTGGAAACCGCTAATAGGCAGGGCTATTACCTTAAGGAGCATCACGACTGCCAGGTGGTTGCTGTCGATCCAGTACTGCGCCATCTGGCGGCCCACGGTATCCGCGTCGAAGTTCCCCGGCCCACGGCGGACGGTAGCTTGCTGGCCGAGAGCGAGGGCCGCTACTTCGCGTTATACGACGAATTGCCTGGCGATTCGCTGGGGAGCAGTAATCTACAGGCGTCGCCACGCTCGGCGCATATGCTTGGCGCCGCCATCGGCCAATTGCACCGTGGCCTGGCGAGCTGCTCGGAGGACCTGGTGGCACGGCTGCCCAGGGCACACCTGCAGATGGACGTCCTCAACGGTGCGGAGGTCGTGCAGGCGACCATCGCACGTAGCGAAGCTGCCTGGCTTAGCCCCGTCGTTGCGGAGCTGAGCGCGGCTCTCGGCGATTGGACCACCCGGTTGCCTCGCCACCTGGTCCATAACGACTGCCATACCGGCAACATCATCTTTGACGATTGCGGCGCAGCCGGATTTGTCGACTTTGACTTCTTGCGCACCAACCTGCGCATCTTTGACCCCTGTTATTGCCTTGCCGGCCTACTTGTCGACGGGTTGGACCTCAACGATCAGGCGCCAAGCTGGGGGGCCCTCATGCAACACCTGCTGGCTGGCTACGAGTCGATATGCTGCCTGCAGGTTGCCGAGCGCACGGCGATCACATATGTTATCTGGGCAGCACTGCTGATCAATGCGGGATGGTGGTCCAACGCCGGCAGGCCAGACTTGGTGGGCGCCAACCTCCGTGCCCTGCATTGGCTGACGAGCAATAGGAGTTGATCATGATGGATATTGCCCAGGCCATTGAGGCGCGGCGCTCGGTTCGCCGTTTTAGGGAGACGCCAGTGCCCGAGGAAGCCATCACGGCGATGCTCGAGGCGGCGCGGCTTGCGCCGTCCGGTGGCAACGGACAAAGTTGGGTATTTGGCGTTGTGACCGATAGGTCGATCATTCAGCAATTGGCGGAGGCCGGCGGCAACCAGATGTGGATTGCCACCGCGCCTCTGGTCTTTGCACTCTGTGCACGGCTGCCTAAGCCGATGGCAGAATGGCCGGCGGATGACTACGGCCTTGCTGTCAATCGCGACCGCTTCGGCTCGGATTTCGTCGACTACCTGCGCGCATTTCCCGGCCAGCGGCAGGTTTCCATGTTGCTGAGCAACGCCACGCCGTTGATCCCTGGTGAGCACATCGCCCTCACAGCAGCAGCGCATGGGTTGAGCAGTTGCTGGATTGGTCACCTCGATGTGCGGCGAGCTTCGACGATCCTCGGCTTGCCCGACGAGATAGTCTGCCTCTTCTTGCTGCCGGTCGGGTACGCGGCGCAGCCACCGCGTCCGTTGACTCGGAAACCGCTTAACGCGATCTCTTTCCGAGACAGATATGAGCAGAACCCCGAGGCGACAGTCTAGCCTCGGGGTCCCGCTCGTCATCCGACGTTTACTGATCTATCCTCTGACCAGGATCAACTCTCGCTGCAGGTTGGAGAGGAACTCGCAACCGTCCGCAGTGACGATGACGTTTTCCTCGATCTGGACCGTGCCCGCAGGCGTCGCTGTGCCCGGCTCAATTGTGAAGACTCCGTCCTTTTCGACTGGGACAAACGGCCGGTCGCCGTACCGTGGCCAGCGTGGCCCAAGGCTCGCGCCTCCGTCGTGCGCCATCCGGCCAACCTGATGGCCGAGAGCGTGCATGAATTCGGGGTACCCGTGCTCGGCCAGCGTGTCGCGAGCGACCTGGTCGACCTGCCAGCCCAGGACACCGGGGCGCAGGGCGGCCGCCGACCGCTCAACTGCCATAAGGACGGCATCAAACGCCCGCTGGACTTCTGGCGGCGCCGCATGCTCATCCGGCCGCAGGAAGTACCAGTTGCGCTGCAGGTCTGCGCAATACCCATCGACCTTGACGCCAAAGTCAAGGCGCAGGACGTGACCTGGTTCGATCGCCAGGTCCGACGGGCCGGCGTGGCCATGGGGCGATTGCGGGCCTGCGCTGATGCCCGGGTTGTAGTCGGCCGACCATGCGTTGCCGAGGCCAAGGTGAGCCATCTCGCTTTTTAGCCAGGTGAATATCTCGCGCTCGGTCATGCCTACATGCAGTCTGGCGGTCAGCCGGTCGAGCAGATCCTCGGTCGCGGCGACGGCGGCGCGGATGCGCCGTACTTCCTCGCGGCTCTTGCGGCCACGGAGCTTGGTCACCAGATCATCCGCCGAGACCAGCCTCTCAACCCAGGGTGTTTCGGCCAACAGGTCCTCGGTGAGAAAGAGAAACATGCCGTGGGTCAGTCCATCGGCGATGTTGTTGAACTTGGAGTAGTTGATCGCGATCTTGCGCGGCGCGAGGCGCTCCAGGGCGGCGAGGAGATGCGGGCGCAGATCCTGATCGTATCCAACCACCGTCTCAAAGACCCCCGTTGTGCGGGCCAGATGCGCGTCGCCGGCTCCAACCAGCGCCGTGTGCCGCCCGTGGCGGTCAAGGATCAAGGCTGCGGCCCAGACCAGGTCAGAGCCAAAGACTAGCGGCAGAATCGGATCGGGGATCTCGGTCGTCTCGCGCACAAACACCAGCCAGGCATCGACATCGTTCTCGTTGAGGATCGCCTGTGCTTGTGCGACCTTTTCTTGCACCAATGTGGACATTGGACGCCTCCTCGAGTGTGATCAGTCACGGAAGAGAGTTCAACACGCGCGCTGCTCAACCTCGCACCGACCGACCATCTTGAGGGCAACAAGGTGCGGGGCCCGGAGTGCAATTACCTATTGACCACATGGTCAATCATCGCTTATGCTCTGGTTGACCACATGGTCAACGCCAGGCCTGTTCTCGCCTGGCGCCCATATTCCCGCTGGGAGGGGATTGTTTGGCAGCCATCGAGACGACTCACCTCAAGAAGTATTACGGCAAGACCCGGGGCATCGAGGATGTGACGCTATCGGTTGACGAGGGGGAGATCTTTGGGTTCATCGGCCCCAACGGCGCCGGCAAGTCCACTACGATCAGGACGTTGCTCAATTTCATTTTCCCGACAGGCGGTGAGGCCAGAGTACTTGGCCTGGATCCGGTTTCTGAGAGCAAGCAGATCCGCGCCCAGGTTGGCTACCTCCCGGCGGAGGTTGGCTATTACGAGGACATGACCGTCCGAGCCCTGTTGGAGTATTCCGCTGAGTTCTATGCCATGGACGACGTGACGACCAAGCGTAGGATCGGCGACCTTGCGGCGACGTTCGAGTTGGACATTGCCCGCAAGGCCCACACGCTCTCGACCGGCAACCGTAAGAAAGTGGGCATCTGCCTGGCCTTGTTGCATTCACCCAGACTGCTGATCCTCGACGAGCCAACGGCCGGCCTCGACCCGTTGATGCAGCGAAGGCTGTTGGAGGTACTGGCTGACGAGAACAGGCGTGGAGCAACTGTCTTCTTTTCATCACACGTTCTGAGCGAAGTGCAGCAGTTCTGCCACCGCGTGGCGATCCTTAAGGACGGCAAGGTGTTGCGCACGGAGGAGATCGGGCGGCTCCGGACAGGGCAATTCCTTAAGGTCAGGGCGACTTTTGCGCCCGGTGACGCGCCCGACAGCCTCGGCGTCCCCGGCGCCATCCACGAGCACCGTGAGAATCATACTCTTGAGCTGCTCTACAACGGGGATATCAACGTTCTGATCCGGCAGCTCGGCAACCACCGCCTGGTCACCCTGGCGCTTGAAGAGCCGCCGTTGGAGGAGATATTCATGCGCTACTACGAGAGGGGAGGCGAGACCCAATGAATGTGCTCAAGCGAGAGTTACGGGGCGGATTTCGGACAGTGCTGATCTGGACCCTGATCGTGGCTGGGCTCAATGTCATGATGATCGCCTTCATTAAGTCGTTTACCATGGACGCCCAGGCACTGCAGGAATTCATCAAGGCCTTCCCGCCGGAGCTGATCAAGGCCTTTGGGCTCGATCGCATTAGCCTGGCTGAACCGATCGGATACTATGCCACGGAGGTTTACCTGATTGTCATCTTGGCCGGGAGCATCTTTGCGGCGCTTACGGGCGCGTCACTCCTGGCCAAGGAAGAGGACGAAAAGACGGTGGAGTTCCTGCTGGCCAGGCCCGTCTCGCGTGGCAGCGTGGTCGTGCAAAAAGCCCTGGCCTGCGTGGTCTTTCTGTTGTTCTTTAACGGGGTTATCACGGCAGTCAACCTGGTTGGCTATGCGGTGATGGTCGAGCAGGAGTATTCGCAGACGGCCCTGCTGCAACTTTCGATCGCGCCCTTTTTTGCGCAACTTGCCTTTGCCGGGCTGGCCTTTTTGTCAGGCATCTTCTGGACCCGTCGGCGCGCCGTCTATTCCGTGGTGTTGGCGATGACGATGGGGACCTACTTCCTTGGCATGGTCTCGCTGATATCTGAACGGATGGCGTGGTTGCGCTGGTTCAGCCCGTTCCGGTACGTCGAAGCTGCCGACATTGCGATCGCAGGCAGCATCCACCTGCCATATGCGTTGGGACTTACGGCGGTCTCCATTGCCTGCGTGGGCATCGCCAACCTGATCTACGCCAAGCGGGATATTTCGGTCTGATGGTATCCTCCAGGGGCAGCGCCGCCGGGCCGGTGGACCCGGCGGCGCCAGACAAACGGGCACGCCTCGTTGCCGCAGCACTGGATGAGTTTGCGACGCGCGGCTTTGAGCACGCTTCGACCAACGCCATCACTGAGGCGGCGGGGGTCTCCAAAGGGATCCTCTTTCACTACTTTGGCAGCAAAGCCGGCCTCTACCTGGCCGTGGTTGCACACTGTCTTGAGCACGGCATTGCCTGGGGCAGGGCACAGCACGCCCCGGAGAACCAGCCAGAGGACTTCATCGAGCGCCTGCTGGAGAGCGGGATGCGCAAGCTGCGCTACACGATCGAGCACCCCAACGAGGCCAAGTTGGTGATGGATGCGTTTTCGGCACCCCCGCCGGGCCTGCGTGACCAGATCGAGGCCCTGGGCAGGCAGTATTGGCCCGCAGCTATGAATAGCTGGCGCGAAGGTCTGGACCCCAAGCGGTTTCGGCGGGGTGTCGAGGTTGACAAGGCGTTTGAGGTTGTCGCGATCTTTCTTGATGGCCTGCGGACCCGGTTTGGGGCGACTGGCGCGGTCGACGCGGCCCAGTTTGCCCGGATGGTCGAAGAGACCAAGGACTACCTCGAACTGCTCAAGTACGGGATCTACGAGCCACCAGCATAGCAGCCGGATTGAACGCAGCCTCGCGGAAGGTACGCCGCCGCCTGGCACTGAAAGGACCTTCTCAGCTAGCAAAGCGAGGAGGTCTTTTGGATGAGTGATACCAACCATGCTGCCGCAGGGCATCTGGCAACCCTCAAGGCGGCCGTGGTCGCTGCGATCGATGAGCTCGGCCCCCGTCTTGTCGAGATGGCCGACGACATCCATGCGCACCCCGAGATCAAGTTTGAGGAGCGGTACGCGGCTAAGCTGCTGTCCGATGCGCTCGAGGCGGGGGGGCTGACGGTTGACCGTGGCACAGCCGGCATGGAAACCGCTTTTCGCGGTAAGTTCCAGGTCGGTCACGGCGGGCCGACGGTCGCCATCCTCGGCGAGTACGATGCATTGCCGGCCCTCGGCCACGCGTGCGGGCACAACATCATGGGCACGGCGGCGCTCGGCGCGGGCATCGCGCTTGCCAAGGTAATGGGCGGTCCAGCTGCCAAGGCGGCCGGGCTCAACGGCACTCTCTTGGTCCTCGGTACTCCGGCCGAAGAGGGTGGCGGCGGCAAGGTGATCATGTTGCGAGAGGGCGTGTTTGAGGGCGTCGATGCGGCATTGATCGTCCATCCGGGCAACGCCAACCGCGCGCATGCGGAGAGCATCGCGTCCTATGGAGTTTATGTGCGTTTCCGTGGCAAGCCTGCGCATGCGGCAGCTTCACCTCACGCGGGCGTCAACGCGCTCGACGCGCTGGTGATGATCTACAACGCGGTCGCGGTCCTGCGCCAGCAGCTCAAGCCGGATGTCCGGATTCATGGGATCATCACCAAGGGTGGCGACGCCCCCAACATCATCCCGGAATTTGTCGAGGGATTGTTCATCATTCGCTCGATGGACAAGGCATATCACCAGGAGGTAATCGGCAAGTTCAAGGATTGCGCCCGTGGCGCCGCGCTCCAGACTGGCGCGACCGTGGAGTTTGCCGACATGGGTGTCATCTACGATCCGCTCAAGTCCAATACCGTGCTTGAGGAGCTGTACCGGGCCAACCAGTCGGCAATCGGGCTCAGTGAGCCAACCGAGCCGCGCAAGGGTGCCGGTTCGACCGACATGGGCAACGTTAGCCAGGTGTTGCCGGCGATCCATCCCAGCATTGCCATCGGGCCGGAGACGCTCGTCGGGCACACGCAACAGATGGCTGAGGCGTCTTGCTCTGAGATGGGGCATCAAGCGGTGGTCAATGCGGCCAAGATCATGGCGATGACAGCGATTGACCTTTACGTGCAGCCAGAACTGGTCAAAAAGGCTTGGACTGAGTTTAAGGCATAGGCAAAGCAAAAGGTCTGACCAATGAGTGGGATTTGCGGCGGACGGTGGGTCTGCGGCCCGACGAGCACGGCCCACCTGCTGCCGCGCCTTGTCAAATCACTTGCGCCGTAAAGAGGGTCCGTGCCAGCCGTGCTGGAGAAGCTAAAGCCGCCCGGCCTCGGGCGGCTTCTGTTTTTTAACGCAGATCGCTTCTCCAGCATTATACCATTGATTGTTTAGTTGTCAAAGTAAATCTTCTGGCTGGATTTTTTGCCTGGAGCGGTAGATTGATGCGCCACCGCCTTATCACCCCCGCAAGAAGTCCTCCGCATCGACCAAGTCATACAGCCGACACTCACGAACGAACTGGCGAAGCAATGGTCCGTGGCCTGAGCCAAAGATCACCAGGATACGGTCGTCTGGGGTCTGGACCAACTGAGCGACATTTGCGAAGATTCGCAGGTTACGAGTGTACCACGCTGCGGCCATCTCAGCCCCAGGCTGCGCAGCTCCCGCGCCAATCGTCGCCATTGCCAGGTAGAGACCATGCAGACGGTCGGATTGCTGGTCGTTGACCTTGACCAGGATATCGGCGACGGAGGCGGACGCGATTGCCGTCTGCAAAGAGCCCATGTATGTGGCGATCTCTGCCTGGAGCGAGCCAATCAGGTCGCCGTAGCCGTTGGCGCTGCCCCAGGCAAAGAGGTTGCCGATGTCGAGCGGCAGCAGGTAGTCGACAGCGTGTAGGCGCGCGTGACCAAGCTGATGGGCGAGGCGGAAGCCGATCTGCTCGCGTTCGTTAGGTAGCAGGGCACGGTCACCGCGGCAGAAGGCATCGTATGCTTCGTCGATTTCGTGTTGCCGATCGGCACTAGTCTCGACGGCAATCTTGGTCGGCCCAAACGCGGCCAGCGCATCCACCACGGACCGGATCTGCGCCTGCCGAGCCGAGGCCAAGACGTCATCTGAGCGCAAGTTGGCATAGTCCTTGCCGGGGTTGGCCATATGATAGCTGCCCAGGATCATGATCTGGGGCCTAGACATTCATCCGGTCCTCCCATCGCGTACGGTGCCGGTTTCGATATTGATGAGTCTTCGTGCGCCTGATCCTGACGCCCTCCAATCAGGCGTTGCGTCCTGCCCGCCTTGACGCAAAGTACACGACATTGCTCAGGATCATCAGGATGATAAAGAAACCGTGGCCGACCGATTGCGCGTCCATGGCGGCCAGCGCCTTGCCGGGCACCTTGGCGAGCAGTTCGTATTCGGCGGCGCCGGCCAATCCGTTGAGAAGGCCGACCAACTGGCCGGATGAGAAGAAGACCATGTACAGTGGCGTGCCTGGCCCAACTGTGCCCACGATGATCGGGGTGGCAAACTTGGCGCCGACCTGGCGAATGAACCAGAGGCCGGTATCTCCGGCGCTAAAGGCGGCAATGAGGTCGACGTCGGCGATGCCGGCTATGTCCGCCATCAGGGGCAGATTGTCGACTGGTGTGCCGTAGTGATCGGTTGCATAGAGGTCGCGCAGGTTCTCACCAAAGGCAGTTGCCGCTGATTCCTGGCCAGCCCGGTAGGGGAGGACGATGATGTCCTCGCCGTAGGTAAGCCCAAACCCCGGCGCGACGGTCGTGGCAACCCGATCTGCGTACATGACTCCTTCGGGCACCAGGGTCATGATCACAATACGATGGCCCAGCGACATCAGGTGCTTGGTCATGGCCAGGGCCTGCGGCCAGTTTTCGGCCTCGCTCGACGGAGCGATGTCGTAGCAGAGCACAACAAGCGAGCTTGGGGGTAGGGCATTGACGAAGTCAAATGACTGCTGTGCCGGTTCGCCTATACTAAGCGGAAGGCCTAGCGGGCGGGCCATCGGCACCAAAATGACCAAGGTCAGTAGTAGCCAAAGGATGCGGACGTCGAGGTTTCGTAGGCGGGTCATTGGATTGATGCTCGCTGAAGTGTGGTCTGGGGCAGGGCACTGCTAGGCGGCGCGCTCGCCGGCGCTGGGTGCATGGCGGAGACAATGTGGCAATGAGTTGGCACGAATAGACCTCCCATGAAAATGAGATTGACGACCGGCCAGGTACACCGGTCTCTGGTGCAAGCGCGCGTAATAATAGTCTCCGTCCACCGTGTTCACCACCTTGCCCGCTATGGATTGACCGCATAGTCGGCGGCCGCCGCGGATTGTGGCCCGCCGTCGTCCAAGGGAGGACGTACGGGAGCCCTTGCTTTTGGACTTTAAAGCATGTTAGTAAGGGTCGTCAAGAGGGGAGTTGCGTGGGCTGCAATAGCATGAGTTTCCCAGGCTAGGTGCGTTCTTGGGCCGCGCAATGCCGCAAGGTCTTGTTACTAGCCCCGCCCCGCAGCCTCCAGCACCCGCTTGACCTTGTCGCACAGCCTGGGGCAATCCGGCGCGTACGAGCCATCAAACAGCGCACTGCCGATGGTAAAGGCCCAAGCCCCGGCGTCGACTACGGTGTGGATGCGCGCGTCGCTGTTGATGCTGCCCGCGATCACGACAGGCTTATCGACCGCGACCACGACCGAACGGATCAGCTCAGGCACGTCGCCGTCCCACCGGTAGGCGAGCAGGTCCAGCCCGTCAACCCCCGGCATCGCAACTAGCGCCTGAGAATGCGCAACGATCTCCGCCAGGCTGCCCCGCAAGTCACTGGGGTGGTTGATCACGCGTCCGGGGAAGGGGAAGTACTTGATCCCCGTACCCGCCAGGATCGCGGCGATGTCGGCAGCGTGCGTGCCGCCCATCACGTAATCCGGGGCAATGAGGGCGGCGTTCTCGACGGCGCGCAGTTCGCCGGCCTTGTTCGGGTTGACGACCTCCAGTACGACCTGGTGTCCGTCATCGTGCATTTTGCTGGCCAGGTCTCGCAACTGGTCGAGCGGCAGGCCGACGTCCTTGAAACCGATATAGCGAAGCCCCGATCGACGGACCTCCTGATAAACCTCAGAGGCGTCTGCAACCGTCTGGTCGTGCTGGGTCAGCATGAAGATGAATTCAGCCATGATCAATCCCCCTGTGTGTCGGTGGCGGTGAGAAGAGCGGCCTGGCGGAGCGCCTCCACCATGTTGCGCGGGTCGGCGATGCCCTTGCCGGCGATGTCAAACGCAGTGCCGTGGTCGACACTGGTCCGCACAAACGGCAGCCCGACGGTAATGTTGACGGCGGACTGCAGCCCGAGTACTTTGATCGGCGCAAGTCCCTGGTCGTGGTACATCGCGACCACGATGTCATAGTCTCCTCTGCGGGCCAGGTAAAAGGCAGTGTCTCCCGGCAATGGCCCCCGCGCGTCGATGCCTTCGGACCTAGCGCGCTCGATGGCGGGGAGGATCTTCTCTTCCTCCTCCCCATAGCCAAACAGGCGATTTTCGCCGGCATGGGGGTTGATGCCGCAGACGGCGAGGCGCGGTTGCTCGATGCCGGCCCGACGCAACGCGGCATGAGCTAACTGGATGGTCGAATACACCCTGGCCGGGCTGATCTTGCGGATTGCGTCGAGGAGACCGTCGTGGATGGTGACCAAGATGACCCGCAATTCGGGCGAGGAGAACATCATCGCAAAGTCGGCGGTGCCGGTCCGCTCGGCCAGGATCTCGGTGTGGCCTGGATACAGGTGCCCGCCAAGGTGCAGGGCTTCCTTACTCAGGGGCGCGGTGCAGATTGCCTGGACGCGCCCGGCCATCGCCAGATCGATTGCCTTGACCAGGTATTCATAGGCGGCATGCCCCGCCGCTGCACTAACCTGCCCGTACGCCACGGCGTCCGGCAGCAACCCGAGGTCAAAGCAGTCGACGCATCCGGGATCAAACAGCGCGTCATCCACGCTCACGATCGATCGCAGCCGGAGCGCGGACCCAATAAGGTCGCGTGCGCGGCGCAGCACCGCGCTGTCACCAATGACCAACGGTCGGCAGGCCCGGTAGACCGCCGCATCGCCCAAGGCATGCATGATTATCTCCGGCCCGATGCCGGCCGCGTCCCCCATCGTGATCGCGATCACGGGCCGCCGGTCTGTGCTCACGGCTAATTATCCCCTCTCAAGATGCAGCGTGCTCGGTTGAGCACGCCATCTGTGCCAAAGGCTCCAGCCTTGGTAACGACGCGCACCCGGTTGGGGCCGATGAGTTCGCCGATTGGCACGCCTGGCTCCACCTCGGTGAATAGCCGCATCGAATCTGCCCCGAGTGCAGCGCAAGTCGCCTTGGCTGTGTCGCCTCCGGTCAGGAGGAGGCCAGAAGGCTCGTTAGAAGCCACAATGCGGGCAGCGAACCCGGCCAGGGACTCGACGATGAGATTGGACACAGCCATGCGATCCAGGCCGCGCGACGCACCGAGTTGCTGGGTCGCGGCCACGCTTGCCGGCGACGAAGTCAGGTAGATGGCAAGGTCGTCGCCGGCGTCAATTGCGGCCTGGGCCAGGTCGATATGCTGGCTCGCCGCCGCTCCGAAACCGCCTGTGATAATCGATCTCGCGTCGATCGGCAGGCTGAACGTGCGCGATTGGGCCGTGAACTGGCTGATTTGCCGGTGAGTCGTCGGTGACGCGCTGCCGGAGATCAAGATCACCGGGCCTGGGCGGCGAACCAGTCGGTCCGAACCCGCATCGCCCGCCATGCCCCATGCATCGACGAGGTATTGGGACAGTCCGGTCGACCCGACCAGGAGATTGGTGTAACTCGAAGAGGCGCTAATTGCGGCGATGCGGGCAAGGTCCGCCTCGGTTTCGGCGTCAAAGACGACGACCGACACGCCGGCGCTCTTGAGATGGCCCAGCCTTGCCGATACCAGGCTGAAATCACCACGGACGCAGGCCAGGTCAACCAGGCCAACGGCACGTCGCGACTGTGCCCCAAGCAGCCGGAGCAGGTTGGAGTCCCTTATCGGCCAGACGGGGTCGTGGGCAAACTGGCTCTCGGCGAGCGGGACGCCGTTGAAGTAGTGCTGCCCGTCGCGCGTGGTCCTGCCCCAGTAGGGGAACGCGGGGGCGACAAAAGCAAAGTCCGGCTGCAGCACATCGAGCATTGCGTCGATCTCGACGCCCAGGTTGCCGCGCAGGGTTGAGTCGATCGATTTGTACACATGGCGGTACCCGCTCGCCTTAATCAGTGTAGCCGCCTGCTTGACCCGTGCGGAGGCGATCTCCGCGCTGGCCGCTCGCGTGTCGGTGTCGATCGAGGCGACTTCGTAGGCGAGTCCGCGGGCAGAGCTAGGCAGGTCCATCATTGCCACTGTCGCAAGCCCGCGACGGGAGAACTGCACGCCGCAGTCGGTCGCACTCGAGAAATCGTCTGCCACGATGGCCGCAAGTGCCAATGCCGCACCTCCCCGTGCCGCGATTCGGCCGCAAAGGTTACTCGTCAATGCCTCAAGGCATTTGTATTCGCGCTGGATGGAGCGCTGCCTTTGCGACTCAGCCGGCACGGTCTTTTTTGCCCCCCAAGGCAATGCGGCCCTAAGGGCGGCGTTTGATGGTAGCATTACTGAGAACCACGTTGCGGGAGTGATGTCCGATTGAGTACTCCGATCGACGATGTTGGCGCCGTGCTCGGCATGATCGGCGAGATCTACCTGACCTGGGAACGCTACCGACAACGCCAGATACTGCCCTTTGGCGTATCGCTCAAGCAATACCACGTGCTGCGGCAACTTGAGGAGGTTGCGTATCTCAACCCGTCTCAGATTGCGGCGATGCTTTTTTGCGACCGCCCGACTGCCTCGGTCATCATCCGCAACCTTGAGCGTGACGGATGGGTGACGCGCGAGCATGATCCGGATAATCTGCGCAAGTACCGGATTTCGTTGACCAAGGCTGGTGCTGCCAAAGTAGCGGAAATCAGGGGCAGTGGCTTTCATCCGCCGGGATTTGATCCCCTTGCCACGCTGAGTGCTGCGGAGGTCAAACGACTGCGAAACCTTCTCGCTCGGGTCCACCGGCATACCTGGGTGCTCAACGAAGCAGAATAGCAGGAATACGCGCCGCGCCAGCATGGCACGGCGTTGACTTTGCCCGCGCGTTGGTGTATATAGTTAGAGTTCTATTATATAGGGTGGTGGCCAATGCGAAGGGCAGCGTTTTTTGGGATTGCCGTTGGTGTGATGATGTTCGCCCAGTGGGGCGGTTCTCTGCTTGCAGGCAACGTCCCCGAGCTTGTCACCGAGCCGATCCGGATTGCTTTTCACCTGGCGGCGGAGGCAGCGACGGCAGTTGCGTTGATCGTCGGTGGCGTTGGTCTCCTGCGTAGGACTAAGTGGGCCCGGCCGGTCTATGCGACAGCCACCGGCATGCTCCTGTATACAAGCCTCGTCAGTCCAGGCTACTTCGCCCAGCAGGGAGTGCTTGCCCCGGTTGGTCTATTTGCCCTGATTGCGGTGTTTGCGCTGATCAATCTGCGGACGGTTTACGGTAACGGGAGCAGGTAAGCGCCAAGCAACGTCTGCTGCAGCCCGCGGATCACAGGGGCTTGCGCATATAGAAGTCGGTTGCCGAATACCCCATGGATCGCAGCAAGCTAATGGCCGCGGCGCACGACGCGTTGAGGAACACCTTGATCTCGCCGGGGGGTGGCAATACCGGTAGTGCCGCGAGTGCCGCCATCAGGGTCCGGCCGACGCCGCGCCTGCGCCACTCCGGCGCCACACCCAGATCGACAACCCACAGTGCTGTCTCGGTCGAGCGGCCGACGATTCCCCCGACGCATGTGTGCTGCGCCGGTGCCTCCGCAATCAAAGTGAAGTATCCTGGCTGCTGAACTGGCAGTGCCGGCCTGAACCTCGGATACCAGGCGTCCACCCGCTCAGGGCCGTCGTGCGCGGTCAGCGTCTCGAAGGTTGCTCGACGGATCCGCCATAGCGGTGCCAACACCTCCTCGCTATCGCCGGGCTGCCACGGGCGCACATTGATGCCGGCGATCGGGGTCGGATGCTGGCCAGGCGTTATGCGCTTGCTCAAGACCAGGCCGTCATCGCCGTAGCCCAGCTGACGATACAGCTTCTCCGCGCCGGGCTGCGCAGTCGTGGTGTGGAGGCCGATCTCACGGTGTCCGTTGTCCCTTGCCCATTGCTCGGCGACCAGCATCAAGGCCTTGCCGATGCCCTTGCGCCTGTGCTCCGGGACGACCTCAAGATCGTAGACCCAGGCCGGCAGCTGATCAACCCGATCCCAAGGATCACCTTGCTCACGGGTCGCGACCCAGACGACGCCGGCAAAGGAGCCGTCGGCGGTTTCCGCGATGAAAAGCTCGCGCTGGGGCGCGGTGAAGTCAATGGTCGCTAGCTCCGCACGGTGCCGGGCATATAGCTCTGACTCGGACAGGGTATCCAGCTGATCTGCCGTGAACATGTAGGTCTTGGCGAGGGCAAAACTGGCGGCTTGGAAATTGTCGATGTCAGCCTGGGTACGCCATGGCCGAATGCCGTAGTCCATTAGGCTTCGCTTCCCTTCGTGCGTCCGTCCGCCGCGCGGCCACGGTGCCCGCTAAGCCGGGTTACTGTTAGAATTCTATTGATATATACCGTCGCAGGGACGTGCGAGTTCCGTCGAATAACCTTGCGGATGCCCTTTTTGGGCAAGGCCGATCCGATGGAGGCTTGATCCGAGTGGAAACCAACACAGGACCGAATGCTGCTTACCAGGACTACAGCAGGATTATTGTTTCCGTCGATCGCGTTGTGTCTCCCGGATCGGATGAGATCGAGTGGGGGCGCGCCTTGGTGCGCGAGCTGGTCAAGCCCCAGCAAGGCTCGCTCGCCACAGCCAAGGCCATCCAGACCGAGGCCAGCAGACGCTTTGCCTACAGGATTGCCAGCCCGCGAGCGATCGCAGGCATCGTTGCTGCCAAAGGCGGCAACTGCGTCTCGCACGCGATTATGGGGCTGTTCCTGCTGCGATTGGCTGGCCTGCCGGCCCGGATGTGCTATGAGTTTCACGTCCGCGACCACTCTCCCATCAACGGCTGGCAAGCAAAGAGGCGACGTGCCGGTCACTTCGGTGCGGATCACAACTCGCATTTCTGGGTGATGTTCCACGACGGGCTAGAGTGGCAGCCGTACGATTCGGCGCTTGGTTTTGCCGGGTTTGACGAGTTCTTCGCGGTGCGGACCCGGACCCAACGATGGCCGTACACGCTCTCCTTTGATCCGCGGCGCATGACCGGTGCACCATTCATCGTTGAGCAGGAAACCGGCACCGGCCGGACCGACATGATCAACATCACCGGGCAGATCTGGGGACGTGAGGCTACCTGGCATAACCAAAAGGTCAGCCGGGAAGACTGGCTGACCTTTGTGCGTGGTTTTTCGGGCATGGGTACCACGGACTTTACCTATCCGCTAGATCCGCGCATCGAGGAGGATCTGTCGGCGATGGCTAGGGCGTGGTTTTGAGGTGATCTTCTGCCGTGTAGCCCCAGCCCTGCAGCCGCTCCACCGATCCAACAAGCACGTCTGAGACTTCGTCTGCCACTTCTCTCGGGGCACGCTCGACGAACACAACTCCACGGGCATTGACGTCAAGCGATTTGGCCTGCTCGCACATGACCACCCCACGGGTTTTGGTGCGCGAGTCCAAACGTACGTGCAGAGGGAACCCTCGATCGACTGATGTGATCGGGCAGACAATTGCCAGCTTGGTTAGTTGATGAAACACCGGGTTGCTGGCAACCAGTGCTGGTCTCGTACCTTGCTGCTCATGTCCAGCTTGCGGATTGAAGTTGAGTAGCACAATGTCTCCCTGTTGCGGGAAATAGGGTGCTACCATGCTTCCTTACCCACGATCTCGCCAGTCTGCCACTCCTCGGGACGATACTCGCCACTGTAACCTGCGGCTCGCTCTCGTAGCGTCAAATGCCTGCGAGCAGGGGTGATGAGGAGGCTGCCCTCTTGGACGAGGATCTCAACCCGGTCATGCTGCTGCAACCCGGCCTTCTCCATCGCTGCCTTGGGTAGGCGCACTGCACTGCTGTTTCCCCACTTTTGGATGGACGTATACATTCGCTCATCTCCTCCCGCTTAGGATATACTAAGTATCTACCTGATTCAAGATCACAACTCTCAGATTTGATGCGCACCTCACCGTCCTACCGACCTTTCGACGTAAGCTGCCGCCCAGGCCTCCAGTGCCTGAAGCAGGTCGTCTGCAGCCTCGCTGATCGCCTGGGCGGGCAAAGGCTGTGCAGCAGCCTTGACCTGGCGGACCCATCGCACGTAAGAGTCGACCTCCCGGGCAAAACGGCTTGCCGCATCGTCCTGCTCCCCAACCTGAGGGACCGAGATTGCCGTCGCCGGGGCGCCCGCGAGAGCTGGGGCCAGATCGGTTTCGTCGATGCGCCAGATGCCGGCTAGCCGTACCGCGCGCAAGCGGCCCGACCTGATCCACTTATGGATGCTCCTGACGTCCACGTTGAGGCGCGCTGCGGCTTCCCGTGGGGTGAGCAGGGTCATGTCCGATTCCTCCTCCGATCCGGGTTAGAGCCAGTGTACGCCGCGGGGCCGCAATCACCTCTGACCTGCGTGTTTGGCTGGACGCGCGCCCAAAGGGTGGACCGGACGGTCTGGCGAATCGCGCAGTAAACTATAGCAAAAGGGGGCGCCGTCATGATCGACCTTGCACCGTTGCTCGACAACGTGCCCGAATGGGATCGCTACCTGACGGTCGACGAACTCAACCACGAAGCTCGTGCGCTAGCCGAGGAGTATCCGGATGACGTCGAGCTGTTTGCCATCGGTCATTCGACGGCGGGCGAGGCAATCTATTGCCTCAAGATAGGCCGTGGCAGCTACAATGCGTTTGTGCATGGCTTTCCCAATAGCGAGGAGCCATATGGCGGCAATCTGGTGACCTACTTTGGCCGCGCCCTTGCAGCTAATCCCGCCTTGGTGCGGGCGATGGACTACACCTGGTACCTTGTCGCCTGCAGTGATCCCGACGGTGCGAGGCGCAACGAGGGATTCCAGCGCGGCCCCCTGACTCCGCTCAACTTCAGCCTCAACTACTATCGCACACCGCACAGCATAACGCCTGACGGGTGCTTTCCTTTCCGGTACGGCCCGCTCGACCTTGACTCCCCGCCCGCCGAAACCCGCGCCCTGATGTCCCTGCTGGACAGGGTCAAAATGAGCTTTGTCAGCAGCCTGCACATGATGAAGTGGGGCGGCATCAGCTACATGGTGCCGCACGCCTGCCCGGAGCTTTACGCGGGGCTGCAGAACGTTGCCCGGCGGTTTGACATCTTCCTGCGCAAGCGTCCCGGCACGATGCTCGCTCCCGGCATTATGCACACCGCGTACCTGCAGCCGGCGCGCAATTGGGTCCGTCACTGGGCCGCCGGTACCCGCAACCTTGAGCCGATCCGCGGCTGCGACGTCTATGAGTACGTGCAGGTAGTCAACCCCAACGCGTTTATCATCATCCCGGAGTGTTGCATCTGGTACGATCCACGGATGTTGGATGACCGGCCATCCGGGATAAACCTTGGCGACGCTCTGGACTACGCCGCCCGGTCAACCCGGGAGGCCCAGGAGTTTGTCGGCGAGATCTGGTGCGCCGCTCAGCCCCAACTGACGGTGCACACCCCCTGGCGCAAGATGGTTGAGGAGAAGATCGACGCCCGCGAGGCAGGCTACACCAACGTCAGCGATCCCCCGTTCACATTTGAGCGCCAGGACCGGGCGCGCAAGATCACCGTCGCGGAGGAAGTCGGCATCAAGGGGCACGACGACATCTACCGCCTGTTTGAGCTGGGTAGCATGTACAGGCTGCTTGACGCTGAGTACGTCGCAAGCGGTAATGACGACGTCGGCGCGCTGCGCGATCAGGTCCGGGACCGGCTTGTCGTCTACGACCGATTCCTGCATGCCAACTACCAGATCGTCAACACGCCGATCCGAAACCTCGTCGGCATGGGCGTCGGCTCGCTGTTGGAGGCGGCCCAGTATGCCAAGACGCTCGAGCGGTAGCGGCGACGCGTGACCGGGCGGCTAGGCGGGCAGCCAGATGGCTGTCGCGGCTGCCTTCAGGTCGGTGGCCGACTGCAGGCGGCGTCTTAGGCTGTCCGGTAGCTCGTTGAACAGGGGGAAGGCGTGCAAGAACATATAGGCGGTCAGGCGCAGGTGAAGTTGTGCATCGGCTGCCAGGCGACGGTCGTAAGCTTTGATTAGTGCGGCGAACGCGGCGCGATCCGAGGCCAGGGCAGACAGAAAGATCGCGAGCAGATCGTATTCGGGGTCGCCGATCCGGGCGTCGCCAAAATCGATCAGGCCGTTGATATGCCAACCGCTAGCAATGTCGTGGTCGACTTCCTGTCGCAACAGCACGTGCTCGGCTGTGATATCGCAGTGCAGGAGGGCGGGCTGCCACCCGCGGCGGGGCAGGGGACCGATGCTCTGCAGGAAGGCCGGAAGCTCATCGATCAGTTGATCCGGCAGCGATTGCCACGACCGGTGGCGCGCCTGGGCGGTAGCGGTCTGGGTTTCGACAAAGTCCAGCCAATCCCGGGCGCCCTGGTCACGCTCGCTGCTGTCAACCGGCGTGCCGTGCAGAGAGGCTAACGTCGATCCTAGCTGTGCGGCAATTCCGCGGCGCTGGGCACCAGTCAGATCGGGCCACACGTTTGCCAACTGGACGCCAGGCAGGTACTCCAGCACGGTGTAAGGCCATGAACGCCCCCCGGTGCCGCTGACAAGGCCATCCAGCGCCCCGCCGGCCAAAATCCGTGGCACCCGCACATCGCCGAGCGGCCGCGATCGGTGGGCGAGCAGGCTGAGCGTGGCTAGCTCCTGTCGCTGATCTGCCGGCCAAAAAGGGCCGTACAGTTTGACGACGAGATCCTCGTTGACGACAAAGACCGCGTGCGTGCCGGCGACAAGGCCGGGCCGGATGTCAAGACAGGCATAGCAGTCCGCCAGTTGATGCCGGCGCAGGATGGCCAATACCAGCGGACGCCAGACGGCAAGGTCGCGGAAAACCGTGCTCCAGTCGGCAATCGTGTTAATCTCAGGCATCGAGGCGTCCTTTCCTCTCGTCGTGCCTACATCGGGTGCGTGATGTCTCGTGGGTCGATTGCGCATTGCCATCCAGGCAAGCGTCTAGTAGGTGGTCCTTAATCTGACTCTCCCATCCGAGTAATACATGATCCACTCACCCTTCCTGGCATCGTCAACGTATGTGCCGGTCTCCCATCCAGAAGGGTTTCGTTCAATCCACGTGCCTTGCCGCTTGCCGGCGATGTACTCGCCTTCCCATTTGTATCCCCTGTTGTATCCATTGGCGTCCCAATAGTATGACCACAGCGTCCACTTGCCGATGGGCTGGTCAAGGTGGTAGTTGCCCTCGCTCTTGGGATTGTCACCCATGTAGTATTCTCGCCAGAAGCCTTCCTTGACGCCCAGGCTAAGAGTTCCCTCCGACTCCTTGGTGCCGTCAGGCCACCAGAAGGTCCAGAAGCCGTCCCGCACCGGATAGTTGAGTTCGGCGATGAAAACGAGCTGGCCCTCCCTTTGCTTGACGTTCTGGCCTGCCAAAGGCCCAACCGTGACCGTCTGCCACTCGACATGCAGTCCCTCGTTGATGCCGTTGCGATACTCGGTCTCCTGCCGGATAACTCCTGTTTGGTAATCATAATAGCGGTAGATCCCGTGCTGGACGCCGTCGACATATGGGTCCTCAACATGCCGGAGCCCACTCTCGTTATACGTGGTCCAAACGCCAACGCGCTTACCGTCGACGTAGCATCCCTGATAGCTCAGCTTGGTCTTGGCCTCGTCGTGGAACTGGGAGAACAGGCACTGGCGGATGCCTTGCGAGTCCACGTAGTAGATCTTTTTGGCTTCAATCCTCTGCGTGTATGTCTCGTGTGTCAGGCCACACAACGGGCACTCTCCCCCGCTGCTGATGGAGACTGTGATTGAGTCGGTCGCGACGGATGGAGCGCTGCTGTCAGAGCCGACGAATAGCTTAACGGTCAAGTCATAGGTTCCGCCCTTGACGTAGGCGTGTTGGACCACTGCCTTGTTTCCCTTCACAGTATTCCCATCACCGAATGTCCACTCGTATTGGTATTGTTCATTGGCGGGTAAGCAGCTAACTTCAACGGCGACACCTGGATTGCCGGTGATTCCGCGAGGGTAGATCTGGATGCTGTGGGCCTCGATCATTGCAGCTACCTGGGCGGAAGCTAAGACCTTGCCTGATGCCAGGTCTGAGGCGGTTACCGTTATCGCGTACTCACCCGGGCGATTAAAGGTGTGAGTCGGTTCTCCCGCCGCCCTGCCGCCAGCGACCAGCAGCGTCTGACCGTGGTCGGCCGTGCCGTCGCCAAATCGCCACTCAAGGTGGACGCTAGATAGAGAATAGGTCGGATCGCTTAAGATTGCCTCGAAGACGATGTCTTCGCCCACGTAGAGATTGCCTGCCGTTTTGGCGCGAGCATCCAACGTGATGCCGATCAGGGTCTGTGGATTTGATCGGATCAGATAGCCACCCAGATCCCAATTAAGGCTCACCCAACCACCTGGCTCAGCCTCGAACTCGTACTCGATGCGGTTTCCGGACTTGAAGGCGCTGTTGGGCAGCCAAATGATCTGTTTGCTGGCGGATCCTGGCGCCTTGTACTCAAGGTGCGCCCCATTGTTGACCGCCGGAGCCTGCGGCCAGGCGTCGGTGGCCTGGTGGAGCAGACGGCCAGTCAGGGCATAGGTGGTCGCCGATGCGGGCTTCACGGTGAACTCAGCCTTGAAGCGGGGCAGGAAGGCATCGATCACGCGTGAGCTTGCCTCGACTGCCGTTGGAATCAAGAAGGTGCGTTGCGCGTTGAGCACCGGTAGGTCCATGGCGTAGATCTGCGGTCGATCGTCACCGTACCACTCATCTGTGAGCAGTGACAGAGTCTCCAGCAGTGACTGTCGAATGATCGGCACTGTCTGGCCCGCCTCGATCTGACGCAGGTAGTAGATGCCGTCAAAGGTCGTAACAGACTGGCTTAGGGTGGGGTACGGGTACTCAGGCTGGCCGTTGTAGGTCGTCTTATAACCAAACCCATAAGGTACTGTGTCGATCGAGAAGAAGTTCTCGTTGGTCCACCGTGCCACTGACTCGAAGAGGCTGTGCAGATCTTCGGTATTGTAGTCGACGAGTGACGACGGTGAGCCGCCCGCAAAGCTGGCGATCTCTGCCGCCTTGATTGTGCTTTCGTAGGGGTCGGGGTTACCAAGCTTGTACGACAGTATGGGGACATACGGGTGGCTGTCATTACGGACGTGCGAGGGCACGGTCATGTCGGCCATTAGGTGCATAGTCTCGCCGACGGCGCGCCAAGCGTTGCCGTACTCCGGTATGGTGCCAACCGGCAGTCCAGTAGCGTCTTGACTTAATCGCTGCTGGCGGGCCAAGGCTGTGCGATAGTACTCAATCGCCTTGGCATAGCTGAACCGATTGGCGGGGTGGGAAAGGGCCCACCAACGGGCATCGACCTTGGGATTGGTCGTGTCGGGCAGAGTGACTATCACGCCAACGCCGCTGACGACTGCGCCGCCAAGGCCGTAGCCATAGTCCAGGAGATCGTCGATGTGATCGGTCAGGTAGGCAACGCCCGCATTTTGTACAGGATCAAAGAAGTGTCGGAATGAGGCCGGGAGCTCGGGTTCGTCTGCCGACATGCCGCCGTGCGCCAGCCAATCGGCAACGGACATCTCTCGGGCCTCTTCACGGATGCTCAGCAGGCCGGTCTCGGCGACTGCAGTTCCAAGAGCTTTGCGTCCCTCAAGAGTGGTGTCGGCTAGCCAAGCGTCGGCTTTGGCGCGTTCGACAAAGCGTAAGTAGGCCTCGCTGTTAATCTTGGGGTGGGCGCTTAGGTTGTCGTAAGCGAGCGCCCGGGCTGGAACCAAGGCGAGGATTACTAGAATGATGACCGAAAGGGCAAGACGTGGTCGCGCCATCGACCGAAGCCACGCGTTGCCTATAAGCCGGTGAGCAGCCATTGTTCGCCCTCCTTCACTGCCATAAAGGTGACGATTTTGCCGTCGAGGCTGCTCTCATAGATGCGCACCTGATCGTATTCAGCTACTACCTTGGCATCGCGAAGGACCTTGGCCAGCTTTGCCGCGCCAGTGCCCGTGAGGTCGAGGTACTGCGTCAAACTCGAGCGCAATGGAGTGGACAGAGTTGCCAGGAAGGCAGCATTGTCCCGCTTGTCCAACGCGCTGGCGGCCGCTGTGATCGTCGGATGACAGGGATCTGCAGGATCGATCGTTGTGGCGGTGGGTTTGGTGCAGGAAGTTGTCGTCAGTATGACGGACATGGCAAGGATAGCCATTGCCATCATGATAGGGTGTGGGGTGCGGGTAAATCGGATAGTCGTCATGCTGATCGTAGCGACCCCCCAACCGAGGCGCGGCTGCGCCCATCTCTGGTCGGACGTGATGCATGTACGAGCATTATTGCACGACACGCTCTGGTCCTGCTTGTTGACAGACGCGCAGTTAAGGATGTGTTCGGCCGCATGATCTCGGGCAGACAGGGAGGCAATTGAGTGCCAGGACGTATTGCCGCAGACAAGCAAGTTGTCGCCGTGATGATCCGCATCTACTGCGAGGCACATCATCTGGCGATGGGAAGCCCGCCTAAAGACGCCGCTGGAGAGCAAAGGCCGCTAAGGCTTGAGCGGGATTGCCCTTGCTGTTTGTCGTATTAGCCTGGCACGACTGAATTGCCTTGAACACTGAGGGTCTCATCCATCCGGACAGATGAATAGGAGCGATCACCAATGACCGAAGACCTAATCAAGACCTACATCCTGGACTCCATCCCTTACCCGATCGTCTTTGTCGACACCGACCACATCATCCGGTACATGAACAACACCGCCAAGCACTTCTATTACACCATCCGAGGGTATCGCGACCTGGTTGGTAAATCGCTATTTGACTGTCACGGAGAGGTTTCGGAGGACAAAATCCGGGCGGTTGTCGACAAGCTCAAAAACCATGCTAACGAGATCTTCCTTAACGTTAGCGTCAGCAATCACCGGCTGTACATCAACCCGGTCCGCAATGAGCAGGGTGAGTTGGTTGGCTACTTTGAGCGCTTTGAGATGAACGTTCAGAAGTGATCTGCTGCCGAAAACGCTAAAGGACGAGTAGTCTACTCGTCCTTTAGCTGTAGCTCCCAGTTTTCGCCGACCAGGGCATGGCCAAAGCTATGATGCGGCTCGGATGCAACCAGGGTGAATCCCGCCTTGTCGTAGATGCGCCGGGCGTGGTCAAGGCAACTGTTGGTCCAAAGAATGATCTTGGTGTACCCCACGCGCCTGGCAAATCGGATACACTCCTGCACCAGCCGTGTGCCAAGGCCCATGCCGCGGACAGAGGGCTCGACGAGTAGCATACGCAGCTTGGCGGTGGTTTCGTCAGCCTTGACCAAAAACACCGATCCCACGACCTCGCCGGCAACCTCAGCGATCCAGCAGTGCTCACAGGTTGGGTCGTATTCATTGATGAAGTCCGCCACAATCTGTGCCACCATGGCCTCAAAGCGCTCGTCCCAACCGTACTCCTGGAAATACAGGGTCCCGTGGCGGTGGACAACCCAACCCATGTCCCCTGGCTGATGGCCACGGATAATAAACGGCTCCGCAGACGCCATACTCTGGTCCAGGATCGCTTCGATCATGCGCATTGCTGAGAGCAAACGTAGTTGCTGGTCTTCGGTCAGCTTGCCGAGCAGTTCGGCGATCTCGCTTGCCGATCGCTCGTTAATCGCCGCAAACGCCGCGCGACCGGCTGCCGTGAGGTTGACACGGAGTTGGCGCCCGTCGCCTTCGCAGCGCTCCCGGACCACAAGCCCACTCTCTTCGAAACCGCTCAGGATCCGGCTGACGTGTCCGGAATCTAGGCCCAAATCGCGACATAGCTGCGCGGCAGTCAAGTCGCTGCGGCTGCCGAGCTCGAAAAGGACGCGGGCATCCGTTAGGGGAAATGGGCTCTGCAGCAATCCCTCGCGCAGCACGCCGATTTGCCGGGTAAAGAAGCGGTTAAACCGGCGAAAGGAATCGACACGATCAGCTGGAACCTGGGTGTGCGCTGTCACATCCGCCATGCGGATCACCTCAACTAGTTGATTGGGTCAACTATTTGGCAGATGGAGCAGCGAATCCTGCTGGCGAGAGTTGAGTCTTCTGGATTCTCTATCGCGTCCTGTCCGGCATGGACCCGACTAGCGCACGCCAAGCCTGGCTAACGCTGCAGCAGCGCGGGACCGAATGCCCGCGTCGAACTGTGTGTCCTGGGCGAGGCGTGTCAGCTCAAAGGCCGGCTCCGTCGGATCGCCGATTTCAGCCAGGGCGTCGATGATCTCGGCATATTCAGATGCGAATAGACCGTCTACGCTGCGCATCTGTTTGGGAAACCGGATTCGCGTATCGCTGAGGATCGACACCATGGGGCGCACAGCGTTCGGTTCCTTGAGCTTGCCAAGGGTGCGAGCAGCCAGAGCGCGCACGGATCCGTGGCGGTTTCGACGCATCAGATCAATTAGCGTCGTGACAATCTCCGCATTGCCGGGCGCCCGAGCGGCAAGGACGTCCATCAGCCGATAGGCATAGCGATCCGTGCGGAAAAACGGGCTGTAGAGAAGCTCCTCGATGGCCGCAGGCAGTGATTTGCTAGACTGCTTCACCAATGTGTCCCAGTCCCAATCCAGATGCTCCGTCGTGTCCTTGCCTGTGATTGCCGCAAACTTGGTGTTGAGGTCATTGGCGAGATCCTTGATTGACATTCTGTGCCCCCTTTGCGGCCGCACCGGCACCAGCGGCTCGAGCAGGTGTGTTCTTTGCCATCGTCCAAAAGTCTCCTGCGGTTGCGTTCGCATATCTCGGGCCCGGCGCAGGTCAGGTGATGCTGGGTATGGCTTCCAGGTGGGAGATGACCCGATTGGTGGATACACGACAGATGATGCTGGACGCGTTGGTCCAGACGATCGAGGGGCGTTATCGGGACTCGGTTGCCTTTGCGGTGGTCTACGGTTCATATGTCACCGGACGGATGAGCCCGAAGTCGGACGTCGACGTTGTGTTTGTCGGCAAGGATGCGCGTGCGTTCGAACTACAGCGCACCTTCAGCTTCCAGGGAATCGGCTACGATTTCTTCTGCATGCCGATCGAGCGGGTGCGCCGGATCGTGGATGAGTTTCAGCCGCTGGTCTCGATCTTTGCCCAGGGCAGGTTGCTCTGGGCGGATGACTCCGCGACCAAAACCTACTTTGCCGAATTGCAGCGGGCAATCAGGACGGCCGGCCAGAACTCAACGCCAACCAAGTATGGCAGCGAAATCGAGACCCTGCTGATGAAGATGAAGGCGCTCGTGTTCGACCATCAGACAGCCAGCCCGCCCGCGCGACAGCACATCCAGGGAAGGTTGATCCTCTTGACTGGCGACCTGCTGGCGAGGGTTAACCGGACATACTTCCGATCAGGCATCAAGCGGTACCTGGAGGAGATCGAGGCCTTTGATCTCAAGCCGGCTTCAGTAACTGCGAAGCTCGAAGCTCTTATGCGGGGCCTTGTGCCGACGGAGGAGCTGGCTTTGGTTGTGGCTGATCTGGAGCGGTTCTGGGCGCAAGTCAAACGGCAGAGTCCCCATGAACGCGCAACGCTGGAGAGCGAGCTGAGCGGTTTCTACGAAGAAGCAATCTCAACCTGGAACAAGATCCAGCATGCGGCCATGAGTGGGGATCACCGGCTGACCTATCTGGCTGCGGCGTGCCTCGAAGACGAACTAACCCGTCTCCGGGCGCAGGGATTGTCCTTGACTTCAATGTTTGAGGGTTGTCCGACTGGAGCGGAGCAGATCGCCATCAATGCCGCCACCAATCAGCGGGAGTTGGTTGAGATATTGGTGCAGCGCAAGGTGCCAATCGTCGAGTTTGATGACATCGGCGATGTCCTGGCTTACATCGGCGGGGAGGATCAGCCTGCTGCCACGCCCAGCGATCAGCACTAGACGGGCGGTCGCCGAGCACACCGCACGAAAAGAGGAGCGGCAATTGCCGCCCCTCTTTTCGCCGCAAAGGACCTAGCCCTGAGACTTAGGCATTCCTCAACCTAAGCCAAATCAAACCGGTCCGCATTCATGACCTTGTTCCAGGCAGCTACGAAGTCATGCACGAACTTGCCCTGCGCGTCGTCGCACGCGTAAACCTCGGCGATTGCCCGCAACTGCGAGTTGGCGCCAAAGATCAGGTCAGCGCGCGTGCCGGTCCACTTGAGCTCACCGGTGACACTATCGCGGCCCTCAAACACGTTGCTGTCCTCTGCCGTTGGCCGCCACGCCGTGCCCATATCGAGCAGGTTGACAAAGAAGTCGTTGGTCAGGGCTCCCGGACGCTTGGTAAGGACGCCGTGCTTGGCACCGCCGTAGTTGGCGTTAAGCACGCGCATGCCGCCGATGAGCACGGTCATCTCCGGTGCTGTCAGGGTCAGTAGCTGCGCGCGATCCAACAGCAACTCCTCGGCAGGCACCGAGTACTTGGCCTTAAGGTAGTTGCGGAAACCGTCCGCGACCGGCTCTAGCACCCCGAACGACTTGACATCGGTTTGCGCCTGCGTCGCATCGGTACGGCCCGGCACAAACGGAACGGATACGCTGATACCGGCGTTTTTGGCGGCTTGCTCGATCCCTGCGGCTCCGCCCAGGACGATCAGGTCGGCGAGAGAGACCTTCTTGCCGCCTTTCTGCGCTTGGTTAAACTCAATCTGGATCTTGCCCAGCACGTCAAGCACTTTGGCCAATTGCTCAGGCTGGTTGACTTGCCAGTCCTTTTGCGGCGCGAGGCGGATGCGCGCGCCATTGGCACCGCCGCGCATATCTGAGCCACGGAACGTCGACGCGGAAGCCCACGCAGTGGTGACAAGCTCGGCGACGGAGAGGCCCGAGGCAAGGATCTTGGCCTTGAGGCCGGCCACGTCCGCCTCATCGACCAACTCATGATCAACTGCCGGGACCGGGTCCTGCCAGATCAGTTCCTCCGCCGGCACTTCTGGACCTAGGTAACGGGAACGCGGCCCCATGTCGCGGTGGTTGAGCTTGAACCATGCTCGCGCAAAGGTCGCCTGGAATTCCGCCGGGTTTGCCAGATAACGTCGCGCGATTGGCGCATAGATTGGGTCATAGCGCAGGGAGAGGTCGGCGGTGGTCATCATCGGGCGGTGCTTTTTGGACGGGTCGTGGGCATCGACGACCATGTCCTGCTCTTCGACGTCCTTGGCCAACCACTGGTTTGCGCCGGCCGGGCTCTTAACCAACTCCCATTCGTACTTAAAGAGGACTCTCAGATAGCCCATGTCCCATTTGGTGGGACGCGGTTTCCAGGCGCCCTCGAGGCCGCTGCTGATTGTGTCCCCGCCCTTGCCGGTACCGTAGGTGCTCTTCCAGCCGAGGCCCTGCTGCTCGATGGGGGCCGCCTCCGGCTCCGGTCCGACGTGCGTCGCGGGGCCAGCACCGTGACATTTGCCAAAGGTATGGCCACCTGCGACGAGCGCGACGGTCTCCTCGTCGTTCATCGCCATGCGCGCAAACGTCTCGCGCACGTCAATGCCAGAGGCGACCGGATCGGGGTTGCCGTTGGGGCCTTCGGGGTTGACGTAGATCAGGCCCATCTGCACAGCGGCGAGAGGGTTTTCGAGCTCACGATCACCGGAGTAGCGAGTGTCACCGAGCCACTTGTCCTCGGCGCCCCAATAGATGTCTTCCTCCGGCTCCCAGAGGTCGACGCGCCCGCCGGCAAAGCCAAACGTCTTGAACCCCATCGACTCAAGCGCGCAGTTGCCGGTCAGGATCATCAGGTCGGCCCAGGAGATCTTTTTGCCGTATTTCTGCTTGATCGGCCAGAGCAGTCGGCGCGCCTTGTCGAGGTTCACGTTGTCCGGCCAGCTATTGAGCGGCGCGAGCCGCTGGTTGCCCGAGCCTGCACCGCCGCGGCCGTCGCCCATCCGATAGGTGCCCGCGCTGTGCCACGCCATCCGGATGAATAGCCCACCGTAGTGGCCGTAGTCGGCAGGCCACCATTCCTGCGAATCAGTCATCAATGCATAAAGGTCTTGTTTGAGCGCCGCTAGATCGAGCTTCTTGAACTCCTCAGCATAGTTGAAGTCCTTGCCCATCGGATTGCTCAAGTCAGAGTGCTGATGAAGGATGTTGAGCTTGAGCTGGTTGGGCCACCAGTCCCGGTTTGACGTGCCGCTGCTGGCAGTGGCCTTGCCTGTCTTGCCTGTCACTGGACATTTCATCTCTTCCGGCATTGAGTAACCTCCTTGTCGATGTCTAGGTGTCGCGTTTGCGCATCATCTTTTCGATTGACGGGGAAACCTTTTCATTCAACGTGATCGGTCTTGGCAAGGCAGTTTGGGCACACACCGCTGAAGTACACATCTTTGCCAATCACCTTGAACCCACGCAGGTCGCCCGTCGCCAGCGAGGCAAAGTCGACGGCAAAGTCAACGATCGACCCGCAACGCACGCATCGCAGATGTCCGTGGTCGCTCGTCACGATGTCGTACCGGATCTGGCTGTCATCGATGGTGTTTTCTCTGACCAAACCTGCCTGGACCAGGGCATGCAGCGTGTTGTAGACAGTCGTTTTGGACAGGGTAGGCACCTGTGGGAGCAAGGCAGCGTGGATCTGGTCGGCGGTCGGGTGGTCGAGATGTTGGCAGAGGTATTGCAGGACCTTGTGGCCACGCGGCGACAGGCGCACGTTGCGCCGCGCTAATTCATCAGCCGAAACGGAGCACGTATTTATCATGTCGGTGGCAGCCCGCCTTATGCTTGATCGCTCATCTCCTGCGGCCGTAGTTGTAATGATTACAATATTACTATAGCGCCTACGCGAGATACACGCAACGGCCTGGGGGCCGGTGTGGCCATTTGCGCAGTGCAGGCGTGCACACCAGACCACGCGAATTGTCAGGCGATCGCGGTTTCGCCGTATCGAGACACCCCGGAGTCCGCAGAGGAGGCTATCCCCAGTGCGCTATGTTAAAGTTGCAGACACGACTGAGCTTGCTGCGAGCGGCAAGCAACTGGTGACTGTTGAAGGCAAGGCGATCCTGCTCGTCCAAGCGGACGGCAGCTACTATGCGGTTGACAACACCTGCCCGCACATGGGCGGGTCGCTGTTTGCCGGCAAGCTCCAGGGCACCCAGGTGACTTGTCCGCGGCACGGGTCGGTCTTTGACGTGGCTGACGGCAGAGTGGTCCGGCCGGGCACCCTCATGTTTGTCAAGGTCAGGGTCCATGACATCACCACATATCCGGTGCGGGTGGAAGGCACAGACATCCTCGTCGGGCTCGAGTGACCGGCCGCCCTAAAACGAGGCGAGTCTCCGCTCGATCCGCCGGGGGCAGAATTGTCCATCACCCACTTGCATGACGCGCCGTGCGTTAGTAGACTAATGCCGTTTGTGGCATTAGTCGACATGCGTCGACCAGTATGGGAGAGTGGGATCGTTGGATGGTCAGCGCTCCTCCGCGCATAAGGTCCGGCTCTTCCTGGCGATAAGCTCGGTCAATTCCCTGGCGCTTATGTCCGTTGCGCCGCTCATCAACCCCTATCTACGCAATCTCGGCATGTCGGCGGCGTTTGTGGGCCTCTATTTTGCCGTGGCGGCTGTGGTCGAGGGAGGCGCGGCGTTCGTCGGGGGGTTCCTTGCCGATACTTTTGGCCGCCGTCCGATGTGGATGGCAGGTAAGGCCTTTCAGATCGCGGGGTTTATCGTCCTAGCCTCCGGCGTGCGCGGCAGCGGGATACTGATGGGCGCGGTCTTGGGCGGCCTTGGGCAGATCGGCTCCGGCGCGGTGTCGGCGCTGCAAGCGGATGTCTCCGAGACGCGATGGCGGGCAACCTTTTTTGCGTCCTTGGAGACGGTCAGTGCATTGGCCGGCATCGTTGCTCCGCTAATCGGCGGCTTGGTCGCCGACCAGTTTGGCGCTCGCTGGGCCTTTGTCGGGATCCTGCCCATGCTGGCGGTCATCCTCGGCCTGATCGGCCGGGTCGAGGATCGGCTATCGTCCGCACGCTGGCAGGACGGAGCGGAGACCGCTGCCCGCGCGGCGCATAGTCGGCCTGGCGCCCTTCGGCTCATTCGAAACCGCGTCGCCAACCTCGTCAGTGGCATCGCCAGCGGCCCGTACCGCAGGACGGCCGTCTCGTTTCTCGTCTTCCTGCCGCTTAACGGGGCCGCAAATGCGCTCATCCTGGTCGGCCTCCCGCTGCTCTTACGGGATCGATTTGGCCTCGGCTACGTCGGCATCAGCGCGCTCAACACCGCCGTATGCGTCGGGTCAGTGGCGACGATGATGCTTGGCGCCCGTCTGGCTGACCGGTTTGGGCGGCGCCGGGCAATGCTGGTATCGATCCTCTGGTGTGCGCTGGTCTACTGGTTTGCCCCGGTGCTGCGATCGCCATCTCAGTTTTACGGGCTGCTATTCCTTGATGGCTTGGTGGGCAACGCGGCAAACGGGGCATTCATGGCCACCCTGATGGAATGCGTCCCCGACCGGGTCCGCGCGACATACAGTGGTGTGGGCAGCGGGTCGACTGCGCTTGGAGCTGCACTGGGCAGCCTTGCGGCGGGATTGTGTTACACGATCAGTCCGATGCTTCCCATCCTGGTCGGTGCGACGTTGTTTACTGCGTGTGCGGTGATCGCGGTGCTGTTTGTTGAGGAAACCGGTCCTGGCGCAGCCGCGATTGAACTGCCCACTGCCTAGCGCAAAGGACACACCACCAGACTATTGCCCGTGACGCCTGAATACAGCCCGATCAGCACCCTAGTGTCGTCGGCAGAGAAGCTGGCACAGAGAATCTCCGAAGCGGTTTCGAATATCAGCGAAGTCTCACGTGTCATGCAATCGAGGGCAAACAGCTGTTGGAGGCCGCCGGAACGATCGCGCAGGCAGTAGAGTGCGGTGCTACCCGCATCAGCGAGTGTGGTCATCTCGCCCTGGCCTGCCACGACGTGAACCTGGCCTGGATCGGCGATGTCTAGGAGGATTAGCGGTGCGTCTTGCTCGCCCGCGGCGTCGAGCAGCAGTTTCCCGTCTGGCAGCAGCCGGCAGTACATCAACTCGACGAAACCGCCTGGCATCGGGATATCCTTGCCGACGAGCAGGGTGCGGTGTGTGCCGGACGCAAGGTCCAGCAGGTGGACCGCTGTGCGATCGCTGCTAATGCATACCGCACTAGCTCCGTCCGCAGACCACCGCAGCGTGGCGTTGGCGGAGAGCTGGCAAACGATCGGGTTGGGCGATTGGGCACCAGTGATCGTCAGGTCGTCGGGCGCTATCTCAGCGACATACCGGAGGTCATCGGAGCGCATCTGGATGTTATCGCCTTGTGCGGCATATCTGGCGGCCGGGGTGAGATCGCCACGGTCGAAGGTGACGGTATTGAGCGCGTTCTGGTACCCAAGCAAGTCGGGAGCGACGAGCAAATCGTCTTCCCAGTCCATCGTGAACGGCGCATCGAAGTTCTGCTGCACGCGTCCGGTGTGCATGTCACACCGGGCGAGCAAGAGGCGTGGCTCCTCGCCAAACAGCCACAACGCCAGCAGCGCCTCGTCGTCGGTGTACCAGGCGCACTTGGCGATGCGATAGCCTGGAGCGTCTGCGAGGGCCAACGAGTTGGCGCCAGAGATCGGGCCTGTCTGCCAGCGCGACGTTGTGCAGGCGGTGAGGGTTGATGGCAACATCAGAGCCGCGGCAAGGACGACGAGGGCGGCAAGCGTGAATGCGGCCGTGAACCCGGGCAGCTTTGCAGGCTGATGGATCATCAACAAGCCTCCGGTCACTAATTTACCGTGCGAGGACCAAGGCCTGGTTGCGCATGTTCTGAGCGTGGTGTCTGCCTTTCTTTCGTCGCGGCTCAACTATAGCGTATAGCTATCTCTTGGGCAACGAGCGTTAGCGTCTCAGGTAGTGGTGTAAATTCGGCAGGGGTTTAAGCAGGAAGGCCACCGTGTGGTTCCCAAGAAGCGT
>ENA-OSEO01001072-OSEO01001072.1-sediment-metagenome-genome-assembly--contig:-NODE-1072-length-56077-cov-5.415286_pt1 | contig 56077 bp, 56 predicted proteins | sample MGYA00237883_ERZ534232 | MGnify/ENA metagenome assembly ERZ534232
TTGAAGTCGGAAATGATTTTTGCTCGAACAGGATTCAGGTGAATATAGCGGACAAGTTCAAGAAGATAAGGATCTTCCTGGCATAGGATCGATTTATAGCGGTTTTGAAATAGATGCCCTGAGCGGCGATGCCGCCGATTGTAGCGAACAGCATAGCTTGTCGGCAAACGGCGCATGATCCTTGAAATTGGAGCATCTCCCGTCCGAACCAGCAGGTGAAAATGGTTGGGAATGAGCGTTCATGCAAAACAGGTTGTAGAAGTCTCCAATAATAGGTCGGCAAGCCGTTCGACAAAATGATCCCGGTCCCTGTCATCAGCAAATATCTCTCTCCGCTCGATTCCTCGGCATACGATATGGTACAAGGCCCGGGTGCATGGATGCGCGCTTGCCGTGTCATAAAAATACCCTGCCACATTCAACGAACCAAAGCAACGCATAAATTCATGGGCCCCCTAATCCTTGATCGTTGGGCTTTCAATAGATGCAAGCATCAAGAATCGAAAGGACCTCTTCAAGCAATTTCTCGGAAGCTTTTCCTATGCGTTTTGCCTTTCGTGTGGTGAAATCGATGGACTCGACCTGCTCTACCATCACAAAACCTGTAATGCTTGCGTCATCCTCGACGGCGACATGGAAGGGAAACTGACGATCCGTGCTGGTCAAGGGACAGACGATGGCAAGACCGGTATGTCTGTTGAAAAGAGTGTTACTGACAACAAGCGCAGGACGTCTGCCTCTTTGCTCGTGTCCGGATTGCGGATCAAATGTGACGGCTACGAAGTCACCCTTTTTTGGAAGATATGCACTCACTTACCACACCTCTTTACCGACCGGTTTCCCCCATTCCACTTCCGACACTCTGTAATCCTTCGGAATCCTTGACACCAACTCTTGCAGGCTTCGTTTCCCGCGCACCCGTCTAACGGGGGCAATGAGAATGACACCGTCCCGCGCCGTTACGTCAACCTCATCACCGACTTCAATGCCGGCATCTTCAAGCACTTGTCTGGTGATGCGAAGACCCTGGCTGTTGCCCCATTTCTGAACCTTGGTAACCATTGTTCTTCTCCTTCGAATGCTCTATGTATGGCTATACTATGTATAGCCTTGAGTGTGTCTGATGTCAAGTTCCGAGTCGCCCAACGAAGTATTAGGGAAACGAACCGCTTGGCAGCATATCCCGATTTCCGGCCGGCGGTATATGCTGTTGCCTCCAGCAGTATATACCCCCTGATCGGAGCCTATCGGGCCGGGCTTTAGATTCCCATGCCGCCCCTTTGAGAACATGGGTGAATGGTCCTCGCCTTCGATGAGGGCGAAGCATTGGCATTGTCTTAAAAAGGGTGTGTCCGCAATTGGATTTTTCACTTACAGTCAGGAGCTCCCCGAAATCGTCAAAATTGACAGTTCGTCGAAGCTCGATTAAGTTTGCTATGTGCAAACTTGTTTACTGAAGAGCATCCACACTTCTTTTATATAATCAAGAGAAGGAGAGATCGCCTCATGACGTCCGATCTGGAAAATAGAATTCAACAGACAGGGATGCGGCTCTATCAGTTGATCGAAGGCGAGTCGCCATCGGTGTTCCAAAAAGAGTTCTGGATTGGCAAGATGCTGGAGCGAAGCATGCAGGATGAGCTCTTCAAGCTGCAGATGTTTCGTTTTGTCGATGTCTTTCCGTACCTGACCCGCGCCGATTCAGTGGCAAAGCATCTGACCGAGTACTTCAGCGACTCTGGTCTGGAATTTTCCTCGGCGCTCAAATGGGGCATCAAGCTGGGGTCGTCGACAACGCTCACGGCCAAGATGATCGCCAAAAGCGTTGCCACCAACATCAATGCCATGGCCCGACAGTTTATGGTGGGAGCGAATCCACGCGAGGCCGTTCCGGTGCTGGAAAAGCTGCGCTCGCAAGGAATCGCCTTCTCCGTCGATCTGCTGGGTGAAGCGGTGGTCTCCGAGACGGAAGCGGAACTGTACCTCAATCGTTACCTCGATTTGTTCGAGTTGTTCGATCAAGCACAGAAAGGCTGGGCTCCGTTGGGCAATGATTCCGGAGAACTGGACTGGGGGCACTCTCCGCGTATAAACGTTTCGATCAAGACTTCAGCCATGTATTCGCAGCTCGATGCGCGAGCCTATGAGTATTGTGTCGATATGGCCAAAGAAAGGCTGCGACCCGTTTTCCGCAAAGCCATGCAGACGGGTGCTTTCGTCTGCCTGGATATGGAGCACTATGCGCTCAAGAACCTCACTTTGAGCTTGTACCGGAGCCTTATGGAAGAGCCCGAATTCAGCGAATACCCTCACACCGGTATTGTCGTTCAGGCATACTTGCGGGACAGTGAATCGGACCTCAATGAGGTCATCAAATGGGTGCGCGAAAGGAATGCGCGTCTCACCATCAGACTGGTCAAAGGAGCTTATTGGGATTCGGAATTGATTTGGGCGCGGCAGAGCAACTGGCCGATCCCTGTTTACACCAATAAATACGAGACGGATACCAACTTCGAGAAGCTGGCGCGCATTATCCTCGACAGCCACGAGCGGATCAACCTTGCTTGCGCATCGCACAACATTCGCTCCATCGCCTGTGTCATGGAGCTGGCCAAAGATCTCAACATTCCCCCCGAGCATCTCGAATATCAAATTCTTTACGGAATGGCGGAGCCCGTAAGGAACGCTCTACGCAAAGCCGGTTTGCAGCTGCGCCTCTATACCCCGATAGGAGAAATGATCCAGGGTATGTCCTATCTGGTGCGCCGACTGCTTGAAAACACCGCCAACGAGTCTTTTTTGAGACAGAGCTTCACGGAGGGAGTCTCGAAGGAAGAGCTGCTGCGAAACCCTTTGGAGCTGCTGCACGAAAATCCTACCATCCCCGAACAACCCGAACCGGCACCCGAGTATGGAGATAAAGGACCTTTTCACAACGAGCCGTGCCTGGATTGGACGGTAGCCGATAATCGGGAACGTTTTGCGGCGGCGCTGACAAAGGTTCGCAGCGAGCTTCCCTACGAAGTTCCGCTGATTATCGGCGGTAACAAGGTGCAGCCGGGAACAAGGAAGCAATCAGCCAACCCGAACCTTCCCGAAGAAATCGTTGGAACGGTTGCGGCGGCCGGACCGAAAGAAGCTGGAGAAGCTGTTCAGGCCGCTGCGGAAGCATTCCCCAAGTGGCGGAGCACCGAGCCGCGGGCCAGAGCCGAGTACCTGTTCAAGGCTGCCGAGGCAGCCAGAAAGCGGCGCTGCGAACTGGCCGCCCTGCAGGTTTATGAGGTGGGCAAGGCGTGGAATGAAGCCGACGCGGACGTTTGCGAAGCCATCGATTTTTTGGAATATTACGGCCGCGAGATGATACGGTTGGGCTCCCCGCGACCGATGGGCCGGGTACCCGGTGAAGCCAGCCGGCTCTTTTATGAGCCGCGGGGAGTAGCGGCTGTCATCGCACCATGGAATTTTCCGCTCGCCATTTCAACAGGGATGACAAGCGCGGCCATTGTTGCCGGAAATACCGTTATCTATAAACCCGCATCCCAATCACCGGTTACAGGCTTCATGTTGGCCAAGATCTTTGCCGAGGCAAAACTCCCCCCCGGTGTGTTGAACTTTTTGCCCGGTCCCGGGGCTGAAATAGGCGACTACCTGGTGACTCATCCCGATGTGGCCATGATCGCCTTCACCGGCAGTAAAGAAGTGGGACTCCGAATCATCGAGCTTGCCGGCAAGACTCCGCCAGGCGCCGCAATGGTCAAAAACGTCGTGGTGGAGATGGGCGGGAAAAATGCAATCATTGTGGATGCCGACGCCGATTTTGATGAAGCGGTGGTGCAGATAGTCCATTCCGCATTCGGCTATCAGGGACAGAAGTGCTCGGCATGTTCGCGGCTGATTGTGCTGGAGGAAAACTACGACAAGCTCATTGTGCGCCTTAAGGCAGCAACCGAAAGCCTTCAGCTCGGCCTTCCCGAGGATCCCAAGAATATGGTCGGGGCCGTCATTGACGCCGGCGCGAAGCAAAAAATCCTCGACTACATTGAAATCGGCAAAAAAGAAGGCAAGCTGCTGCTGCAGCGCGAGTGTCCCGAAATCGGCGGCCACTTCGTGCCGGTTACCATTTTCACCGACATTCATCCCCAAGACCGCCTTGCGCAGGAGGAGATCTTCGGACCGGTCCTGGCCGTTATCAAGGTTCGAGACTTCGATGAAGCCTTGCAGGTCGCCAACGGCACGCAATATGCCCTGACCGGGTCGGTGTTTTCGCGAAGTCCCGCAAATATTGAAAGGGCGCGCAGAGAATTTCGAGTAGGCAATTTATACATCAACCGAGGATGTACGGGCGCCATCGTCGACCGCCATCCCTTCGGCGGATTCAAGATGTCGGGAGTCGGCTCAAAGGCCGGCGGTCCCGACTATTTGCTGCACTTTATGGTGCCCCGCAACGTCGTTGAAAATACCATGCGCCGGGGATTTGCCCCGATGGAGTAACGGGAGCTACCGCAAAAAGCACGAATTTCATGATTAAGATCGACTTTTAACACAGCAAGATTGCGGCCGGGGGAGACTCGCCGCTCCAGGCTCCGTGCTCATCAAAAATGCAGTGGCAGGCTTTGCAAGTCATCTTCTCCGACTTGCTTCAATACTCGGTAATCACCCTCTTCCCTCAGCGTATATCGCTCTCCGCCGAACTCGAATTCATTTTGATAAGCGTAGGGAAGATTAAAATTCTCCGCTTCCGACATCGTTTCAAAAAGAAACGACAGCACGTGACTATATCGTTCGAGCGACTGCAAAAAACCTCTGGATTCGATCCGGATTTCCTTCACGCCGAATAAATTCTTTAGACCTTCAGTTGAGAACGTATCGTTTTTCTTGTCCCATATCAGGAGAATAATTTCGTAAGGTTTCTGCCGATTTTGAATTTGCAGAAGTACGGATTTGTCCTCGGATTTGAAATTCTCAGCCATTGGCACCCCTTTGAGATTTCTTGCTGCTTCTTTTGCCGGGTTTGCCTTCCTCCAGACAAGAGTCCCGAAAGCAGCAATCCATTTGATCGCAAGTATCGGCTGTGGTTCCATAGCAGTCGGTGTAGCCTTCTTTCCGTTGTATCTCCCTAATCAAATCCGTCTTGGTCTTGCCGAAAGAATTAATCCCCAGAGTTTTTGCCTTGGCACGAACATCTTGCATTTTCATGGAAATTACCTCCCATAACGAGTAGGCTCAACATCTCGCCATTGTGTCATTTTGCTGCACCGACTCCAGAAAAGCCGAGCCAACTGGAGACGTCAGTGTTGCCTTGCCCCTGTCCTAAGTTAATGCTCAAAATCGGCCCGTCATCCCCCGGCGATATTTTAACAAAAAGCGAGCCGGTCACATTCTGAAGTGAAAGAACGACATGCCCTTCCTGAAAGGCGATGATCTGACCCGAATTGATGCGCACCTCGGGCCACGGGAATGCGATCCGACGGGCAGTTCTTCTGTTTGAAGCCTCGCCGGCTTTTTGCGCGGTGCCGGCGGCCCGAGGGATTCGCCATTTCCCGCGAGCGTCTTTTTCCAGGTACAGTACGGGTTTATCCAGCAACAGAACCTTGGGGATCAGATAGGGCCACTCCGTTGATAACCGAAATGACAATCGGGCTTGATCACACCGCAGGAAATCTTTCTGGTTCGACATCACCCGCAAGGAAGTCAGCTGAATCCGGGAAAATGAAGACCAGCGATAAGACTCAAGCTCAATCTGAACACCTGCGGTTTTTTCCACCGGCCGTGTGACCTTGCCGATGACTCGCTTCTGAACCCAGGGAAGGTGCAGAAAGACAAAGGCTGAAAGGGGCAGCAGAAGGAACCCCGAAACGGCCAAAACAAGCCATCGCAAAAACCTACGATCGATACCTTGGTCCGACTTCCAGCTAATGTCCTGCTTCGCGCACAACGAAGGGTCTCCAGTGACAATGTCAGCCGTTCGCTTCCATTTAACGCATTGTTACACAATAAGCAAACCAATTCCAGGCGACAAGAGTTTTGCCGGTAGTGTATAAGAGCTGCTCCGTGGGTTCAAGGGGTGATCGAATGGGCGCCGGGATGCATACAGTGCCGGCATGCATTATCGTAGTGAGTAGCAGCTTCCGAACGAGTTTGGCGAGCGAGAAAAAACGCCCGGCTAAGAATCGCTGTCGAGAGAAAACGAGCTGGTTTGGAGCAAGAGTGAATATTTTCTGAAAACACATCCAAAGGAGAACAACGATGAAAAGTAAGATCGCCGTAAGCATTCTCATTGCAGTTTGTATTTTGTCCGGCTGCGCAGGCATGACGAAAACCGAAAAAGGCGCTGCTATCGGAACCGGAGTGGGTGCGGCAACAGGCGCTGCTCTGGGGCAGGCAATCGGTGGCAGCACGACATCGACACTGTTAGGGGCCGGCGCCGGGGCGCTTGCCGGGGGAGTTGCAGGCGGGTTAATCGGCAGTTACATGGATAAACAGGAGCAAGAGCTTCGCCAGGCTCTTGCAAACGCTGAAGCAGCAAGCATTCAGAGGGAGCAGGATGTTTTGGCCGTCTCATTCAGATCCGACCTGCTGTTTGACACCGACTCGGCGGTCCTTAATCCCGGAGGATATTCCGAGATCGATCGAGTAGCTGATGTGTTGATGCGCTATCCCGAAACGCGGATCAGGGTTGAAGGGTATACGGACAGCACCGGTTCCGAGATTCATAATCTGAGACTCTCGGAAGATCGGGCACTGGCGGTGAAAAGCGCTTTGATTGCCAGGGGCGTTGACCCCGCGAGAATCGAGGCGCTCGGTTTCGGTGAAGCCCAACCGGTAGCCGGCAATGACACAGAAGCTGGGCGTCAACTCAACCGACGTGTCAATGTTGTGATCGTGCCGATTCGGGCTGAGTAGACATATCTTTGCGAATTGTAACCTACCAGCAGCCGGGACATTGTTCCCGGCTCTCGACCTGATGCATGAGAACACAGCACAGCAGCTTGCCCACAACGGAGACCTCGGGCTTTGAAAAACAGAATGGAAACTCATTACTCCCGCGCCTTATTCAGCTTCATGAAGTTGTGAAACTCCGCCGTCACCTGGTCTGCATCGCCGCTATTGTAGGCGACGACATTTTTCAGATGAATGAAGGAATCCATATCAATCTTGTCGAATTTCACAGCCAGCCCCTGTTTATCCTGCCTCACCACTTTCCCGGCAACATCGACGGCAAGCTCGGACGACGCACCGGAAAGAAAAATCTTAATTTTTACGGGCTCATTCAGGGGGATCGTAGCTTGAACCTTAAAGAACATCCCTTTCATGCTGAGATTTTCCACTTCTCCCCGAAAGGTTCTGTCATCGTATTGCATGATTGCTTCTGTCTTGAACAATACTCTTGTGAAATGTCGTTTTTCCATACCAGATCCTTTCTGCAGCTTCACCGGCCCCAACAGGCTTCAGGCGCAAACAGGTACATCTTACTCCAAAGCACGCGGCCGGCTGAACAACAACCTGCAGCTATCCGCCGAAACACGGCGCGCATCATCTTGCCGATCCGCTCAGCTTGAGATGCAAAGTTCGGGCCTTCGGCCCCGCGGGGCGTTCACATTCCACTCGGCAAGAGGCCGATGGCAGAGCTGGAATACGAGGCGCCGATTTCTAACAGCGGGTTGACTGCGACCACTCATACAGGGCGATGGCTGCAGCGGTGGCTGCATTAAGCGACTCGACCGCCGGCTGGATAGGGATGGAGACAGCCTCTCGCCTCAATGCTTCAGGTATTCCCGGCCCTTCCAAACCGGGCAGCAACCCGAAAGCGCCAGGAAAAGTGACTTTGCGGATGTCCTTTCCTTCTACTGAAAGAGGCACTAAAGGCAATCCTTGTGGAAGGTCTTCCAAGGCGGGTCCCTGCAATAGTCTGGCTCTTAGAGCGGCCCCTCCGGAAGCGCGCAAAGCTTTCGGATGATACGGATGAGCGCTTTCGGCAAGCAAGATGACTTGAGTGGCGTTAAACGCAACGGCCGACCGAATCAGTGCACCGACATTTTCCGGATCCTGAAACGGCACCATGACGCTGCAACCCTCGGGGAAGCCGAGTTGCGGGTCCCATTTTTCCATTTGCGGGGTTTGAATCAGCAGCAGGGGTGTGTGCGTCCCGAAGATGTCAAGCAACTCAAAGAGTTGCGGCGCCAGCTGATACCAGGCCAGATGATCCGGAGCCTGAAACGGAGGCGGCATTCGATCTCCACTGCTGATCCAGGCTTCGCAGCGGTCGGGAAAATCTCGAAGTGTTTCATTCACCATTTTTGCGCCTGACAATAATGCCTTGCCCTGCTTCTTTATGCCGCGGCTCGACAAGAGTTTTTTTAAGCTCTTGAATATTCCGTTCTGTTCGCTCTCAATTGATTTAACCGGCAGTCGTTTCATGGCTTTTGCCCTAACGGTGCAGATCGGTTGATCGATGCGCTGAAACACAACCAAGCGACGTTGGTGCGGCGTATGCGGGATACGATAGGTGATGTTTTGGACCAATCGATAGGTGTCTGCAAATCTGCCGACCGCAGCCTCTATTTCGCGGTCGCAGTGCGGACCCTTCATGAATATTGCCGTTCCTTCCTGCAGCAGGCAGCCTCGGAGCCGGTCCAGGGTGTTTTCGATACTTTCCACAGCGCGGCTGATCATCCCCGCCATGGGCTGCTCGAAACCGGCTGTGATGATCTTTCCGATCACATGTACATTGTCGAGCTTCAGGCGCTCACGGACATTTACCAGGAAGGCGGCTCTCTTTTGGCGGCTTTCCGCCAAATAAACGTGCAGGTGAGGATAGGCAATTCTTAGCGGAATGCCCGGCATGCCGGGCCCCGATCCGAGATCCAGCAACGGTGAAGGAAGCTCGATCAACTGACCGGGGATAATTGAATCTGCATACAGTTTGAGAACCATATTGGCAAAACTATGGATGCGAGTCAGATTTAATTCCGGGTTGTGTGCACGAAGCAGTTGGTGATATGACCACAGTTGTTGCAGTTGCGCCGCTGACAGGAAAATGTCGCAGCTTTTCAAAAGCTCCGACATTTCCTGAGGACCTGGATTGGCTTTATTCGACGGGTTTCTCTTGCCGGGGTGCACCAAATTCAAGCTCGCATTTAGGATTCATTGATGGACGAGGGGAACCTTTACTTTTTTTCGCCGCATTGGCCGGTTCTGTATCTCGACAATCATCTTCTCGCCTTATATAAACCAGCGGGTTTACTTGTTCAAGGAGATCGCACCGAAGAAGTATCTTTGCTTGACCTGGGCAAATACTGGCTGAAAGAGCGATACAATAAGCCCGGTCGAGTGTTCCTGGGGATGGTGCATCGTTTGGACCGGCCGGTCGCTGGTGTCGTTCTTTTTGGCCGCACCTCCAAGGCGGCCGGAAGACTGAGCGAACAATTCAGATCGGGCAAAGTCGGCAAGACGTATCTGGCTGTCGTGGAAGGCAGATTGACCAAGGAACGGGACCAATTGACCAACTATATCGAAAGAGACGATCGGAACAGCAAAATTGTGGCGCAACCGGGCGATCGCACGCAGATGGCAAAGCTCTCCTATCGGCTGCTCGAAGCGACACAATCGCACAGCCTGGTTGAAGTTCAACTGCAAACGGGCCGACGCCATCAAATCAGAGTTCAGCTTGCCCATATCGGGCATCCGGTGGTCGGCGACAGGCGCTATGGCGCGTCAACGACTCTGCCGCAACGGCAGATTGTTCTGTTTGCAAAAGAGCTCACCGTCGAACATCCCACGCGCAGGGAGGAAATTGCCATTAGCTCTCCCCTGCCCGTCGGATGGCCCTGGATTATGGAAAATCGAAAAATAGAGGGACCGCCCTGGAATTGGGATGACCTTCGCGCTTTCGTCGGATGCCCATGAATCGAACAAGTCCTTGTTCATTTATTTGCATTATGGGAAAATAGTGCTCCGGTTGACAGGTTATCCCCCGCCTCCATCGGAATGATGCACCACTCTTTCCGAGGTACGGGCTCATGTCCGCTAAAATGGACATCCCGCAGGGATAAACGTTCATCTTGAAGAGCAGCGAGAAAGGAAATTAAATGGCAAATTTAATGGAAGTTATCAAGGCCAGACGCAGCATCCGCAACTATGAAGACAAGATGGTTTCGGACGATCTTCTTAATCAAGTGCTCGAGGCGGTTCAATGGGCTCCTTCCTGGGCCAACACGCAATGCTGGGAAATCATAGTGGTCAAGGATGCAGCGAGCAAACAAAAGCTGCAGGAGGCAATGGGTAAAGGCAATCCAGCCACTAAAGCCATTGTAAGCGCTCCCGTCGTTCTCGCTGTTTGCGGGAAGCTTAAGAGCTCGGGGTACTACAAGGAACAAGTGACAACGAAGTTCGGCGACTGGTTCATGTTCGATCTCGGACTCGCCACGCAAAATCTCTGCCTTGTCGCCCACGACCTGGGACTCGGCACTGTCATAACCGGACTGTTCGATCATGATCAGGCGGGAAAAATCCTCGCAGTGCCGGAAGGATATGAGCTGGTGACGCTCATTCCTCTGGGCTATCCTGCCAAAGTTTCTTCGGCACCAAAAAGAAGAGACATCAGCGAGTTCGTACACAAGGAAGCATTTTAGCCCGCCTTCCAAACGCAGCGGCCAGTACTTTTTCGCGGAAATGACTATCTGGATACCCTCCGGGTTCGCGAGCCCGCTCCATTCATAAGCCCCTCCAGTCCTGGTTGGAGCGAGCTTGCTCGCGAAAGGACGTACTTTCGCCCGGCTGCACCAGGAGTTTGTCCGAGAATGAGAAATTCCCCCTCGAGGGGGAGAGGTTAGGTGAGGGGTGAGACTTAAAGCACTTACACCCACCATCCTCTCCCTCAAGTGTCAGGAAGCCCCTTTGAATTCATCCCCTGGTTAAATCATCACCGAGCAGGCGAGCACAAATCGGCTCATATCGGTCATCCGCGCGACATTACTCGCAGCAGCCGGGTTTATCCCGTAACTGGCGGCTACGCTGCCTTGTAACCGAAATCCCTGTGCGGTTGGGCGCGAACGGCTTCCCGCTTCGAGAAGCTGCCGGATACCGGATACCCGATGAAAAAACACAGCCTTGTCCTGCAGCGGCACCCTCCTTATTTGGCCCGGCATCCGGTATCTCGGTATCGGTTAATTACAATTTTGCAATTTAGCTGAAATCTTTTGGATCGCTTCCCCTGCATCGAGCTAGCGAAGACAGCGACAACACTGTTATCAATAGTCTACTCAGTTTACACGTGATCGCCAGAGGTGCTGTCAGGTCAGATCTCATACCCGCTATTCCGGCGATTGGCATGGAAATAGCATTTGCTTTAGATATCCGACCTGCACAATTACACTTTTGCACAAAACGAGGAGGGGATTAGGATGAAGGTCTTGAGGCTGCTTTTGGGGATTGTTCTCAGCCTGGCGGGCACCGTGGAATTTGCCAACACTCCCCTGCTTGGGTTGGCAATAGCTTTGCTCGGCGGCGCAATGGTCTTGGATGCCGCGTTTGCATTGAAATGACCGGCCGCTCCGGATGAAGGCTCGCCGACTAGAGCAGCCATCCATTCCGCGTTGCAGGCTCTAGTCGGCTAAGAGAGAACGTCCCACCAAAGCAAAAGTCTTGATGCGATCGGCCGCCTGTTTTACTCGGAATACAGGGGCGCAACCAGCCTGGTTATAAGGTTTCTAAAACTTTGTCGAATTCGTTTTCCAGATCGTTAAAACCGGTAGTGATATCAGCCACTAGCTTTTCCCAATCCTGGTCGTTTGCAGCCATCGTCTTTCCAAGCTTTTGCTTGAATGCTTCTTTTTTGCTGTTGAATGCTTCTATTTGTTTTCCCACCCTGGCTTTAGCTTCGCCCTCCATCTTCTCCGCATGGGCCTGTAATATAGCTATGCGCCGATCGAGTCTCTGCAGCTTGGCTTCGGCACTGTTAGCATGCATCCCTCTTTGCACTTGCAGGTAACTCTGCAAAGTATCCAGAGCTTTTTGTGTCTGTGCAATTACGTCTTTGCTGGTAACGGCTTTATTTTCGGTTTTAGGAGCACATGCCGCCACCATGGTCACCAAGGCAATCGCAACAATCCAGCCGAATCGCTTCATCATCCTTATTCCTCCTCGATTTTAGACATTTGTAGGTTGTTTTGACCATCCATAAAATCCGAAAAAACTTAAAACCGGTCCAGGGAATGTAAATACAACAAAATAGGAAACGACACAATATAGATAAGGAAACATTGCCACCTCCAGGCGGAGATGGCAATTGCGGCAGGAACGCTTGCTATTTCAGCAATCCTCGCGCGATGATGAGTCGCTGAATTTCACTGGTGCCTTCATAAATGGTTGTGACTCGTACATCGCGATAGAAGCGCTCCACCGGGAAATCCTGGGTGTAACCGTATCCGCCCAGCATTTGGATGGCATCGTAGCAGGCCCGGTTTGCTGCTTCGGTGGCATAGAGCTTGGCCATGGATGCTTCTTTGGCATAGCTTTTCTTTTGATCTTTAAGGAAAGCAGCCCGAAGCAAAAGCAGTCTTGCCCCATCCAATCGCGTGTAATTATCGGCAATCATCCACTGAATCGCCTGCTGCCTGGCAAGCGGTGCATCAAACTGCACGCGCTCCTGCACGTAATTGGTGGCGAAGTCCATGGCGGCGAGTCCAATCCCCAAGGCCATCGAACCGATTCCGATGCGACCGCCGGCAAGCTCGGCCACTGCGATGCGGTAACCGTCATTGAGCTTGCCGAGGAGGTTTTCTTTGGGGAGCCGGCAGTCCTCAAGAATCAGTTCATTGGTGGAAGAACCGTGCTGCCCGAGCTTTTTTTCATCTTTACCCACGGTGAAGCCCGGGAACGACGGTTCTACCAGGAAGGCACTGATCCCCTTCCCTTTAGGTGCATCTTTATCGGTCACCGCCCAGACCACGAAAACACCGGCATATTCCGCACTGCTGATAAAGATTTTCCGGCCGTTCAGAATCCAGCTGTCCCCGTCCGGCACGGCGCTGGTGCGCATGGCCGCCGGATCGGAACCGGCGCAGGTCTCCGTCAGGCCGAAGCTTCCGGCGTAGTATTCACCGCTGCATAGGGGGGGAATATATTTTTGCTTCAGTTCTTCACTGCCGACCGACTGAATGACCTCCGCCACCATATTGGTTACCGAGGTGGTCACCGTGGTTGCAGAACAGGCTCTTCCCAACTCGGTCATGGCAAGGGAAAACGCCATCGCTCCGGCGGCCGTTCCCCCGTATTCGGGATCGACATTGAGCCCCATGAATCCAAGCTCGGCAAGCTTCTTCAGGTTGCTCTTAAGGATCTCCCGGTTCTTGGTTTGATCCAGTTCAGCGGCCACCGGTTCCAGTTCACGCTTGGCAAATTTGGCAGCCGTGTCTTGAATGATGCGTTGCTCTTCGGTGAGTTCAAAATCCATGACGACCTTTCCTATTTATATTCGTAAAATCCGCGTCCCGTCTTACGTCCCAGCCAACCGGCTGCAACATACTTGCGCAGCAAAGGACAGGGGCGATACTTGGAATCGGAAAATCCGGCGAAAAGTGTTTCCATGATGGCGAGGCAAGTGTCAAGGCCAATGAGGTCGGCCAGCGCGAGCGGTCCCATGGGATGGTTCATCCCCAGCTTCATGACGGTGTCGATGTCTTCCCGGTTGCCCACACCATGATAGAGGCAATATACGGCTTCATTGATCATGGGCATGAGAATTCGGTTGGCGATGAACCCCGGGTAGTCGCTTGACTCCGCGGGCGTTTTACCGAGCTTCACCGATAAATCCCAGGTCTTCTTGAAGGTATCATCCGAGGTGGTCAGCGCTCGGATTACCTCCACCAGTTTCATCACCGGCACCGGATTCATGAAATGCATGCCGATGATCTTGTCCGGCCGTTTGGTCTGAGAGGCGATTCGGCCGATGGGGATAGAGGAGGTGTTGCTGGCAAGAATGGCGTGGGCCGGACAGACAGCGTCCAGGTCCTTGAAAATCTGAAATTTTATCGGTTCATTCTCCGTTGCGGCTTCCACCACATAATCGGCCGAGGACATATCCTTGAGGCCGACACTGGTTTTGATGCGTCCGAGAATCGCGTCTTTTTCAGCAGCGCTCAGCTTGCCCTTTTCGACACCCTTGGCGAGCAGATGGGTGATGTTTTGCAGACCTTTTTGTACGAATTCGTCTTTAATATCGCTCATGATGACCTGCAGACCGCTCATGGCTGCAACCTGAGCGATGCCGTTGCCCATCTGTCCGGCCCCGATGACACCAAATGTCCTGATTTCCATTGCTGCTAATCTCCTTTCCCGTTCGTATCTTCAGCGCTAGCGCTTGACGACCATCGCAACCGCTTCTCCGCCGCCGAGGCACAAAGAGGTCAATCCGGTCTTCTTGTCCTGGCGGATCATTTCGTAGAGCAAAGTGACAAGCAATCTGCATCCGCTCGCTCCGATGGGGTGCCCGAGAGCCACGCTGCCGCCGTTCACGTTGACCTTGGCTGAATCGAGCTGCAGTTCCTTCAACGCGGCAACCGTCGATCCGCTGAAAGCCTCGTTGATTTCATAGAGGTCCACAGCCTGCAACCCGATCCCTTCTTTTTTCAAACACTTGGGGACCGCCAGTATGGGCGCCACAAGGACATACTTCATATCGATGCCGGCGGAGGCCTGGGCACCGATTGTGGCCATGACTTTACAGCCCAGCGCTTCCGCTTTCTCTCTGGCCATGACCACCACGGCGGCTGCTCCGTCACTGATTATGGAGGCGTTGCCGGCGGTTGTCAGCCCGTCCTTTTTGAAGGCGGGCTTCATCTTGGCAAGAGCTTCATAAGACGTCTCCCGGGCACATTCGTCTTGGCTGAAAAGAATCGGATCGCCTTTACGCTGGGGGATGGGCACCGGCATGATTTGCTCTTTGAACCTTCCGGCATCGATGGCTGCCAATGCTCTGCGGTACGATTCGGCCGCATAGCGATCCTGATCTTCACGGCTGACGTGGTATTTTTCCGAACAAAGCTCGTTTGAAATTCCCATGTGAAAATCATTGACGATGTCCCACAGGCCGTCATGCAGCATATGATCATGCAGAGCTCCGTCGCCCATGCGGTAGCCGAAGCGTGCCTTGTCCAGATAATAAGGCGCCATGCTCATGTTTTCCATGCCGCCGGCCACAACCACGTCTGCATCCCCCACCTGGATGGCCTGGGCTGCAAGCATTGCGGACTTCAATCCGGAACCGCACACTTTGTTGACGGTTATGCACTCCACTTCCCACGGCAGATTGGCCTTGACCGCAGCCTGCTTGGCAGGGTTTTGGCCATAGCCGCACGGGAGCACCATGCCCATAATGACTTCGTTCACCTCTTCCTTAACGATCCCGGCACGCCGCACAGCCTCCTCAATCACCATACCACCCAGCGTTGTCGCGCCCGTACCGCTTAGAGTTCCATTGAAGCTCCCCAGTGGGGTGCGCACAGCACTCACAATCACCGCCTCTCTCATTGTCGCCTCCTTACAGAATGGATTAGTTCGTCAAGGGGAACTCGGGATATTTAACAGTGCTTTCTAACAAAATACTTTCTCTTTTTCAAAAAAAATGTATTCGCATCAAACAAGTTGGCGCACAGTTGCTCGGATTACTAACGTATGGGTTGGCGGCAGATGAGATCGAACAGTGCTGCGGCCGTTGGCTACAGTTTGCTTTTGCATTGCAGGATCTCTTCAATGGCTGCCAGTGAAAGGCCTTTGATCAGAAGGGTTTTGCGGCGAGCCTTATGTCCGCGTAGGATTTCGACGCCGGACTTGGGAACATTGAGGAGTTTGGCCATGAATTTAACGCATTCCTTGTTGGCTTCACCTTCAACGGGCGGAGCCGCCAGGCGTATTTTCAAGGAATCTTCGTGGATTCCCACCAGCTCATTCTTGCTGGCTCGCGGCTGCACCAACACCTGAATGAGGGTGCCCTGCGTATTCTCGCTTAGAAACGTCAGCTTTTCATGCATTGACATCTCCCATCACCTACAATACGGCAAGCTCCACAAGTAACTGCTTTTTTGGGCTCATCGCGGATTAGCGTGATTAGACACCCCGTTCGTGCTGAGGTATCGAAGCATGAACGGCGCCGTTCGCCCTTCGATACCTCAGGGCGAACGTCTGTGGAGTCACCCGATCACGCTAATCCGCGATGAGCCCTTTTTTGAAAACCCATTATACTTATGCCAACAACTTTAATTATTGCAAGCCAGTTCCAAAAATCAAAAAATCCGAGTTGTACAAAGCTGCCAAAACATTCGCATCCGATCTTTTTCCATCGCCCGGAGTACCGGTGGCCATTGCGGCAGCGGTGCTTTTTGGAGCCAGTACTCCCATGTCTCACCCTTCCCCTCCCACCTCCGAAAATACTTCTAAAGCTGATGACTCATCATGCCGAATTGTACTTACAAGAAACGCGGCGGAGAGAACCTCCGTCTATTCGATTTGAAGAAAGGGCAATGCCATGGGCCATCAGGGCCTAACGAGCTCAAAGAAAATCGATTCTCCTGCGACCTGCACAGAAAAGCATCTGCTTTCTCCCTCCCTCTGTAAATCCTCCTGCGAACATATCCATTTCTGCTCCTACAAGTGTCCGGCCGGCGATCTACTTCCGAGGAAGCTGTTGTCTCATTTGAAAGCGCGCGTTATCACGGAAGGGAGGTGATGGGCAGAATATAGAATCGTAAGGCTCGCCAGGAGCAGCACCGCTTGATCCCGTTGCGGCTCCCTTTGAGCTGCGAGCGCCCGGCAGACGTCATGAATGTAAGCGAAGCTCGCTCGCGCCCGACTCCTCACGAGTTTCCTTGTCTTGAGATAACGAAGCGCGAAACAAATTTTTCCAACATTCACCAGCAAAAGGAGCCTCATTATGAAAAGAAGAATTGAACTGTTCTTGATCCTCATCTGTGCTTTGGCGTTAGTGACTCAATTCACCTCATTTGCAATTGCCGGCGGAACCCCGGCGGAAGCCGAGGCTTTGGTTGAAAATGCCATGCAATATTTCCAGGAAAACGGCAAAGAAAAGGCAATCTTGGCGTTCAACGATCCGCAGGGAGAATTCGTTAACGGGGAATTGTACATCTTTATGTTCGGCTACGATGGAGTTTGCGTTGCCCACGGTTACAATCCGAAGCTTATCGGGAAAAATCTGACCGAGCTGAAAGACGCCAACGGGGTCGCCTTCATTCAAGAGTTTGCCGTGAAAGCGAAAAACGGAGGAGGATGGGTTGACTATCAATGGACAAATCCCGTGACCCAAAAGGTTCAAGCCAAATCCAGTTATGTTAAGGGGTTGGAAGGAACGGATCTTTACGTCGGTTGCGGTATCTATAAATAGGCATGACTTGGGGAACAGAATTGGGAGAGGATAATGAAGGTCAAGCATAAGATAGCAATTTTCCCCCTGCTCACCGTGCTTTTGCTCTTACTGGTCGGTCTTGTTTCCTATCGTGGCTTTTTACAATTCAGCGGGGCGGTGGACCAGATCTACGGAGATCTCGGCAACAGCCAGGAGATAGCAGACGAGACGACCAAGCTGACGAAAGTGCACGCCGAAACATTCAAAGTGATTGTCTGGACTGTAGCCAACTACCCACAAGAAAAAATAGACCAACTAGCTAAAGTCGCGGTGGAGGGTTTAGAAGAAATCGCCGCCTTTGTGAGAAACAAGGCCGACTCTTCTGCCGAGCACAAAGGAATAGACTCCTATGCAAACATGATGGAACCTCTCCAGACCTACAAGGAGTGGGTGCTAAAAACAATCGATATGGCTTCTGTGGATTCCAATGCCGCCAGTATGTTCATGGGATCGGTAGAGGATGCATTTGTTACTTTAAACACGGCCATGCTCAAGTTGCAGGAGGAGATAGGCAAGAAAAGCTCTGCTTCCTTCGAATCGGCTCAATCGATGCGAGAGAGAACAATCCGCGATTTCGCGATCATTCTGTTGGCAGCGATTGCCATTGTGATCGTTCTGGCTTTGATCGTTATTAGAAGCATTGTCGGACCCATTGCACGCGTGGCCGACGGCCTTTCGGGAAGCGCCGAGCAAGTAGCCTCGGTTTCCAGTCAGGTGTCATCGGCTAGCCAGCAATTGGCGGAAGGCGCTTCGCAGCAAGCCGGCGCCATAGAAGAGACCTCTTCCGCCCTGGAAGAAGCCGCTTCCATGACAAGACAGAATGCAGACCACGCAAAACAGGCCGACTCCCTTGTGCGAGAGGCATCCAAGGTAGTTGATGAAGCCGAGTCTTCCATGAGTGAGCTGGCCGAATCGATTGAGGAAGTATCCGCTGCCAGCGAGGAGACGTCAAAAATCATCAAGACCATTGACGAAATCGCTTTCCAGACCAACCTCCTGGCGCTTAATGCGGCCGTCGAAGCAGCTCGCGCCGGTGAGGCGGGGGCTGGATTCGCAGTGGTTGCAGACGAAGTGAGGAACCTTGCAATGCGCGCGGCAGAAGCAGCAAAAAACACCGCCGAGCTGATTGAAGGTACGGTCAGAAAGGCCCAAAACGGGTCACAGATCGTTTCCAGAGCGACCGAGACGTTCCGCAAGGTTGCAGACAATGCCAGAAGGGTGGCGGTGCTGGTGGGCGAGATCGCCGCCGGCTCAATTGAACAGACGCAAGGGATTGATCAAATCAATAGGGCTGTTTCAGAAATGGACAAGGTTGTTCAACAAAACGCCGCAAATGCCGAACAAACGGCTTCCGCTTCCGAGCAGATGAACGCACAGACAAAGCAGATGAAAGAATATGTCGGACAGCTCGTCAGCTTGGTTGGGGTCGGGAGCCGTAATGGATCGGAGGCAAAAAGCATAGCGAAAATAAAGGCGGAGCCTTTTTGTGAACCGTTGCCGGCTTAGCACAAACGCCTGCTTTCAGCACAACGTCGACAAAAAGCAGAAGCGAAAGATGATCTCCCCGGAAGAGGGGGCAACCGGTTAAGCTTGAAGGGCCATCGGGCTGGTTTGCAGCCAAATGCACGCCGGAATGACGATCGGAATCGCAACCGATTTGCATTCTTGCCCGGCCCTTCAGGGGAACGCACAGCAGGCCAGGCAACGATTTCGGGAGACGAGACAGTCATCGGCTCGACCTTCTGCGTGAGCTTGCCTTGAAAACGTACAGCAAGACCACCCCGCCAAGGAACCCTCCCACATGAGCCCACCAGGCGATACCGCTGTACTGTTCGGCCCGTGACAGCAGCGAAAATGTTCCGCTGAAAAACTGCAGCACAAACCAGAAACCGAGGAATAGATAGGCGGGGACTTCAATAAGGGTGAAGAAAAAGAAAACTGGAATCAAAGTCAGTATTCTTGCCTTCGGATAAAGTACAAAGTAAGCACCCATTACACCGCCGATGGCGCCGCTTGCCCCGATGGTGGGGACGCTCGAATCGGCATTGGTGATGACCTGAATCGTTGCCGCAATAAGGCCGCAGAGAAGATAGAAGAGCAAATAGCGTCCATGGCCCATTTCACTCTCTATATTGTCCCCGAAGATATACAACACCCACATGTTTCCAATGAGATGCAGCCATCCTCCGTGCAGGAACATGGACGAAAAGAAAGGCATCAATTGTTCTCCCGGGCCGAAGTGATGAGCAATGGCATGGCGGGTGATTCTGGCAGGCACCAGACCGTATTGAAATAAAAAAGCTTCCAGATGTTTGCCGAGCATAAGCTCGTGAACAAAAACCAGAGTGCACGACGCTATGATAAGATAGTTCACTACCGGCGTAGTTCTGGACGGATTTGCATCGCGTAACGGGATCATGTGGCCTGGGCCTTCATTATTTGGTGATTTGTCATGTCACATTCCTGATCCAAAGTGCGGTTGGTTAAAGCCTCCTGCTTGAACCATTCTGACATTAACACATCTCTGTCGCCGGCAAAGCAAAAAGCCGACCTAGAATCGTCTATTCGTTTCGGTGGCGGCACCGGCGTCAGCTGAACGTCAATTTGGCTCAACTCGGAGACCCGAGCCAACGCACACCACGTTCATCCGTGTAGAGTGACACACATTTCGTTTGCCTGTGATGCCGTCTTTTTGCTTAACTTAAATATGGACTGCACGGGTTTTAGTGCTGTAAAGTAAACATTGAGCAGGTCCGCCGCAGCCCCAAGCTATTCATCAGCCTTTAAACCAGTCGGGTCTCACTTATCAGGGATCGGGAAAAGACTATGAAGCGGCCCATTCAACTTTTGGATTTGGTGAGTAAAGAAAAACTGGAAAAAATTCTCCAGGTTTTCACGGAAGTGACCGGGGTGGCATCGATCATCGCCGGCGTTGATGGGCAACCTATTACAGGGCCGCACAATTTCACGCCTTTTTGCCTCAATTATTGCCGATCGACTGATCAGGGCAGGGCTAAGTGCCAGGCAAGCGACAGCATAGGCGGACGGGAATCGGCTCGCCTCCAGAAGCCCTACATTCATAATTGTCTAAATAGTGGTCTTATTGATTGTGCAGCGCCGGTAATTGTCGAAGGATACCATCTGGCGACCATTCTGGCGGGTCAGGTTTTGGAGGAGTCCATTAAAACCGATGTAGCGATCGAAAGGGCACAAGCCATCGGGATCACTGACATCAGCGGATATTTGCGGGCACTTGCAGACGTGCCGTTAATGAGTCGCGAACGGCTGCTCACCATTGCCAATCTAATGTCCGAAATCACTCACACGATCAGTGAGCTGGCTCTTCAGAAGTACCTGTTGCACAAGCACTCGCAGCACTATCTCAGCAGGCTGATAAACAGTGTATCCGATTGCATCATTTCCACCAACGCAGTCAGCTCGATAACCATGGTCAATCAGGCGGGAGCTGCAATGTTTGGCTACGAGCCCGAACAACTCATCGGACAGCATCTGATGACGCTCCTGGCGGATGACAGCTCCAGATACGTGTATCAGAAAAACCTGGACTCGAATCTGGGATGCAACTGGCGTGCTGAGCTGAAGGCTGTCGGAGTTGGCGGGCAGACTTTCCCCGTGCAGGTTTCCTTCTCTTCCATCAATGACGGCAACGACCGAAATATTGGTTATGTGGGCGTTATGCGGGATATTTCCGAAGAGAAGAGACTCGAGCGGATGAAAGAAGATCTCATCGGAATGATCACTCATGATATGAGAAATCCAGTGCTTTCAGTGCAAAAAGCCCTGCAGCTTCTGGTCAACGGGACCCTCGGACCCCTTAATGAAAATCAACAAACCGTTATGGAGCTGGCACTGGTTACTTCGCATCAGGTATACGGCATGGTGAGCGACATTCTGGACATCTATCGCAATGAAAACGGGCAGTTTGTGTTGTACCGAACACCTGTGATGATGGATAGAGTCGTTCTGGATAGCATTCGGCAAGTGGATTTTTTTGCCAAGGAGAAGAACCTGTCCATTCGCTTCCTCTCTACTTCACCATTCCCGCAGATCATCGGGGATCAAAAGCGACTGCGTAGAACCTGCATTAATTTGTTGGATAACGCCATCAAATACAGCCCGCAAAGAAGCGAAATCTTTGTTCAGGCCACTTTACTCAATGGGTCCGGAAGTCAAGCAGGTCAGGCGGGAAATCCGACGCAAAAATGGCCTGAACTTACGAACGGTCAAAGCTACGTGCTCTTTACCGTCTCCGATCAAGGAATCGGCATTCCTGCAAAATACCATCAAAGAATATTCGATAAATATTTCACTGTGGAATCCGAACAGGAAAACAGACGAGAGGGCGTCGGGTTGGGATTAGCTTTCTGTAAACAGGTCATTGAAGCTCATTATGGAGCCATATGGGTGGAATCACCTCTCGGGGGATCTGCTGCAGACCGCCAAGGTGGATGCCGCTTCCACTTCGTGTTACCCGTTGAGTGAGTTTTCAGCTGTCAGTTAATGACAATATCGATACGCATATGGCTTTGGAGGGCCCCATGAGGGTATTTTTGGCGGATGATCACCCCTTGTTTCGCATCGGTTTGAAGATTGCTCTGGATCAAGAGGAAGATATAGAAATCGTTGGTGAAGCAAACGACGGTTTCGGTGCTGTAGAAAAGATCCAGGCAGATCCGCCGGATTTGTCTCTAATCGATATGGATATGCCCGGCATTTCGGGAATAAGGGTCATTCGCCTACTGCGTAAAGCTATTCCTGAAATGAGAATGCTTGTGCTTTCCACCTATGATGACGAAAAGTACATTCAGGGCGCCATGCAGGCAGGCGCCGACGGCTATGTGCTCAAGTGCGTCGAGGTCGCAGAACTGGTAAGGATCATCAGAGCCTTCTGCAATGGGGAGCGGATAATATCTCCGTATCTGGTGAACCTGACGTTGGACGCTGACACAAGGGCAAGGCCTGCAGAACCGGAGGAGTTCCTATTGACTCAAAGGGAAAAAGAGATCCTTCAATGTATTATAGACGGCCAAAGTAATAAGGAGATTTCAAATACATTTTTCATTAGTGTCGAAACCGTGAAGAGTCACGTGAAAAGCCTTTATCAGAAACTTCAGGTCAAGAATCGTGTGGAAGCGGCAATGATTGCCATGAAAAAAGATCTGCTCTGATTCCCGAAATTATTCTGTTCCCTTAAAATCCCTCAAAGTGGGGAGCCAATTCCACTCTTCCGGGGGATTTACGCTTGCCTTCAATTGAGATTTAATGGATCCTGCCGGTAAAGAACACAAGAGCGAAATTTAGAACTGCCATCACATGTGGCTCGTTTGACGGCTTGTTTTAAACACTTGAAAAACCCCTCTCAATAGCTTTGACCCACACACTCATATACGCAGAGCGACTTCAAGTTTCGACAGTGCGGCAGTCGGCATTCACCTTCTGATCTGACTCAGTTCCATAGCCCATATGTATAGGCCCAATGTGTTGTGTATGAAACATAACTAGCAGGCAACCAAAACAGGGGGAACGCCATGAGTAGAATTCTGATTGCACCAAGTCGTTACGTTCAGGGCAAGGGAGCTATCCATGAAATCGGCGAGCATGCCGCCAGGCTGGGCTGCAATGCCTTGCTCACCGGAGGCAAAACCGCCTTGGGCATATGTGGCCGGCCAATCGAGGCCAGCTTGAAGGAGAAGAGCATCGGTTGCAGTCAAGAGCCGTTCAACGGCGAGTGTTCGGATAACGAAATCAACCGCCTGGTGGACGTGGCCAAAAAAGCGGAAGCCGATTTGGTCATTGCCGTCGGCGGAGGTAAAGTCATCGATACCGGCAAAGCAGTCGCCTACTGTCTGAACAAACCGGTGATCATCGTTCCCACCATTGCTGCCACGGATGCGCCCTGTTCTGCCCTGTCGGTTGTTTACACGGACGAAGGGGTGTTTAGCCGTTACCTGGTGATCCCTCATAACCCCAATTGTGTATTGGTGGACACCCAGGTCATTGCAGAGGCTCCGGTTGAGTACCTGGTATCCGGTATGGGGGACGCGCTGGCCACTTATTGGGAGGCGGACACGTGCGGCAAGAGCTGCAAACCCAACGTGCTTACCGGCGGTTATCCCCCTACCCGCTCGGCGCTTGCTTTGGCAAGGCTCTGCTACGATACGTTATTGGAATACGGTCTGCAGGCCAAGCTGGCGGTCGAAAAAAAGTCGGTGACGCCTGCTGTAGAAGCTGTAGTGGAAGCGAACACCTTGCTCAGCGGACTTGGCTTTGAAAGCGGGGGGCTTGCCGGTGCGCATTCGGTGCACAATGGCTTCACGGTGCTTGAGAGCTCTCACCACAAGCTGCATGGTCAGAAAGTCGCGTTTGGAACGCTGGTCCAACTCGTGATGGAAGGACGCCCCTCAGAAGATGTTTACGAAGTTCTCGATTTTTGTGTGGAAGTGGGCCTGCCGGTTTGCCTCGACGATCTAGGGATACGCAATCCAACCAGAGAAGACATCCGCAAAGTGGCTGAAGCCACAACGGCGCAGGGGGAAACCATCCATGCCACCTGGTTCGAGGTGAATGCCGATATGGTGGAAGCGGCCATCTGGACGGCGGATGCCTTAGCTAGCCACTATAAACAAGGAGATTAGTTATGGGACTACTGCCGGTTTCCATCAGTATCGGAGTGCTGTGCGGTCTTTGGTTTCAGACCACCCAATGGGTGCCGTGGCTGATTGCGTGGGTCGGTTATGCGGCCTGGGCCAGTTTTTACTACGCGGGAGGCAACCAAGACGCGCTGCTTAAATCCATTGCCGCCAACATTGCAGGCATGACGCAGGGGGCCATCTTTTTCTGGCTGTGGCTCCAATTCGGAGGCGGTTCGATAATTTTATTGTCCGTGTGGATCGGAGTCTTTTGTTTCGTGATGACCATCGAAGGGAACATCCCGCTTCTGTCTGCAATTCCCGGGCAGTTTATCGGTGCGGCCGTTTTTTTCGGAAACCTGGGTGCGCATCAAGGTGATGTCCCCGCCACCCTGATCAACACAATGGTGTGTATGGTGATCGGTAATTTTGCAGGAATCCTTTCTGCCAAGTTGCCTGATTTATTCATAACAAAACAGGAAGTTGCAGGTGCATAGAGGCAGCTGTCCCATAACCGAGCAAAGTTAAAGGAGAAGAGCAAATGGTGAAAGAAGCGCTGGGGTTGATCGAAACGAAAGGGCTGGTCGCCATGATTGAAGCATCGGATGCCATGGTCAAGTCAGCCAATGTCCAACTGGTTGGCTACGTCAAGATCGGAGCCGGTCTGGTGACCACCATGGTTAGAGGTGATGTGGGTGCGGTAAAGGCCGCTACCGACGCGGGCGCTGCCGCTGCCCAAAAAGTTGGAGAAGTGGTCTCGGTCCATGTCATCCCAAGACCGCACCAGGATGTGGAGAAAATCTTGCCGCAAATTCCGGTGACCGAATAGATGAAACTTGTCCACTCAAGGACCAAACCGGGAGGTGATTTCAGATGCAAGATGAATTGATCAACAAGGTCATGCAAGAAGTAATGAAAAGAGTGGGCGGTGCCTCTTCGGGGAAGGCAAATCCGAAGGAAGGAGGAAGCGGCCCTCAACAGAATCCTCGCCCGGACCTGGTGCAGGTGACCGAATTCGTGGGACTGGGCTTGGGAGATACTCAAGGGATCGTCATAGCCAATGTCGATCCGGCTATTCACAAATTAATGGGTATTGACGAAAAATACCGTTCCATAGGTGTTATCGGCGGCCGTGTAGGAGCGGGACCGCAAATTATGGCTGCAGATGAAGCGGTTAAGGCGACCAACACTGAAATCCTGGCCGTGGAGATGCCAAGGGACTGCAAGGGCGGAGCCGGTCACGGAAACCTGATCCTGTTCGGCGCAGAGGATGTGTCGGATGCCAGACGTGCAGTGGAAGTCACCCTCGAAGTGTTGCCGAAATACTTCGGCGACGTCTATGCCAACGATCAGGGACATCTGGAGCTGCAGTACACGGCGCGGGCCAGCCGGTGTTTGAGTTATGTATTCAAAACCCCGGAAGGCAAGGCGTTCGGACTGATCCTGGGTGCTCCTGCGGTCATCGGCGTGCTGATGATCGATACGGCGGTCAAAGCGGCGGATGTGGAAGTGGTCGGGTATGCTTCACCCGCAAAAGGCACCAGCCTGACCAACGAGGTCATGATCTGGGTGAGCGGAGATTCGGGCGCCGTTCGGCAGGCCGTAATCGCCGGCCGCGAAGTGGGCATCAAGTTGCTTTCAGCGTGGGGTCAGGAAGCCAAGCCGGTCACTCAACCATACATTTGACATAGAGGGGGCACCCGATGAACAAAAAACAGAAGCGTTTTGAGGTGCTGGCCCAACGTCCGGTGAACAAGGACGGCTTCATTAAAGAATGGGTGGAAGTGGGCCTGGTGGCCATGGACAGCCCGAATGACCCGGCACCCGGAATCAAGATCCAGAACGGCAAGGTGATCGAGATCGACGGAAAACCACGCGAACAGTTTGACATGATCGACTCGTGGATAGCCGATCATTGCATCGACACCTCGGTTGCCGAAGAAGCCATGGCGTTGGATTCCCTGAAATTTGCACGCATGCTTGTGGATATCAACGTGCCCCGCTCGGAAATCGTGCGTCTGTCGGTGGGCATGACTCCGGCCAAGATCTTGGACGTTCTCAAAAAGATGAACGTTGTGGAACTGATGATGGCCATGCAGAAATTGCGGCCGCGGCGCACTCCGTCCAATCAGGCTCATGTGACCAATCTCAAGGACCACCCTGCCCTGCTCGCCGCCGATGCGGCGGAAGCGGCCTATCGCGGCTTCAGCGAACTGGAGACCACGGTTGGCGTGGGTCGCTATGCGCCCATGAACGCCCTTTCCATCCTTGTCGGCTCCCAGACCGGCCGCCCCGGAGTAATCACCCAGTGCGCCGTGGAAGAGGCCCTGGAGCTCAGCATGGGCATGAGGGGCTTGACCGCATACGCGGAAACCGTTTCCGTTTACGGCACGGAACAAGTCTTTGTGGATGGGGACGACACACCCTGGTCCAAGGCTTTTCTGGCTTCTGCCTATGCATCCAGAGGTCTTAAAATGCGCTTCACCTCGGGAACCGGTTCGGAAGTTCAGATGGGTTATGCTGAAGGCAAATCCATGCTTTATCTCGAAATTCGCTGTGTCATGATCACCAAGGGAGCGGGTGTCCAGGGCTTGCAAAACGGCTCCATCAGCGTCATTGGTGTTCCCGGAGCGGTTCCCGCGGGAATTCGCACGGTGCTTGCGGAAAATGTCGCAACCGTCCTGACGGACCTCGAAGTGGCATCCGGCAATGATCAGACCTTCACCCATTCACCGATTCGCAACACCGCCCGTATGCTCATGCAGTTTCTTCCGGGCACGGACTTGATTTTCTCCGGCTATAGCGCGGTTCCCAACTACGACAACATGTTCGCGGGCTCCACCCATGATTGTGACGACTATGACGACTATCTGGTGCTGCAGCGCGACCTGCAGGTTGACGGCGGATTGCGCCCGGTGAAGGAAGAAGACGTTATTGTGATCCGCAACAAAGGTGCGCGCGCCCTGCAAGCCGTGTTCAAAGAGTTGGGTTTGCCACCCATAACCGACCAGGAGGTAGAGGCCGTAACCTATGCGCATGGCAGTAAAGACGTGCCGGATCGCAATGTACCCGAGGATTTGCGCGCCATCGGCGAGTTTATGCAACGCGGCGGCAATGGCCTGGATGTGGTGCGTGCCCTGGCAAAACTTGGTTTTCGCGATGTGGCCGAAGCGTTGCTGGGCATCCTCAAGCAAAAGATTTCAGGTGACTATCTCCATACTTCGGCAATTCTGGAAGAAAACTTCGATGTGCTCAGTGCAGTCAACGATCCCAACGATTATCAGGGGCCCGGCACCGGCTATCGACTGGCAGGCGAACGCTGGGAAATCCTGAAGAACATCCCGCAAGCCATCAGTCCTGAAGACATTTAGGCTGAGCAGGAGGTGAGACTCATGAATATTACTGAAGAAATGGTCAAGGAGATCATTCTTGAGGTTTTGCGGGAAATGGGAGAATCCGGATCCGTAACAGCCTACAAGGAGGATGCTACTCCACTGACCTTCAAAGAACTGGGGACTGCCAAATCCGGTGTGGATAAAAATGAAGTTGTCGTCGCCCTCCCGCCGGCGTTTGGCTCGGTGATGAGCAAAACCATTATCGACATTCCACATCGGCAGGTGCTGAGAGAAGTCATGGCCGGAATCGAAGAAGAAGGTCTCAAGGCCCGCCTGGTCAAAGTACACAGGACGGCCGACGTGGCGTTTATAGCTCACGAAGCGGCCAAGCTGAGTGGCTCGGGGATCGGGGTCGGCATCCTTTCTCGGGGGACTTCCGTGATTCATCAAAAGGATCTGAATCCTCTGCAAAATCTTGAACTGTTTTCCCAGTCTCCGCTCTTGGACCTGCAGACGTTCCGGGCCATCGGCCGTAATGCGGCCAAATATGCCAAAGGCGAAAGCCCGCATCCGGTGCCGGTGCGCAACGATCCCATGGCGCGGCCTCGCTACCAGGGACTGGCTGCATTGCTCCACAATAAAGAGGTACAATATGTTAACGCCGATAAGCCTGCCCAGGAAGTCTCGGTGCAGCTTTAGCAACGCGCATGACATTGTGGGCCGCAACGTTCCATGGAAATGTCATAGGGCTCGTTCCCCAAAAGAGCCGGCCAAGGTGCGTTCGGGGGAACATATCCTACCTTTTCATGAGATTCGCCTCGGCTTTGAATGGGAGATGACTGGGATGACCATTTGGGAGGAAGGGCTAAAATGAGCGATGAACAATTGTCGAAACTGGTGGAAAGTATGGCCCGGAATAAAGGGGTCAGTGTTTCGCCCGAGCTGGTAAAAGAAGCGGTCAAGCGGGTCATGGGCATGCTTGGTGAGGGTTCCGGGGAAAGCAAGGTTTCTTCGGGAAACAGGCTTGATCCGAAAAAGGACTATCCTCTGGCGGAGAAACGGCCCGATTTGGTCCAGACGGCTACGGGCTTGCGGTTGGAGGAAATTAGTCTCGACAAAGCGGTGAGTGGACAGATTTCCTTCGCCGATGTGAAAATTCGTCCGGAAACACTGGAATATCAAGCTCAAATCGCGGAAGCCAGCGGTCGACCTCAGCTGGCGAGCAACATCCGCCGCGCAGCCGAGCTCACCCGCATCCCTGACGAGCGGATCCTGGAAATTTATGAGGCCTTGAGGCCCTATCGCTCCACCAAGAAAGAACTGCTCGATATTGCGAATGAGCTCGAAACGCAGTTTCAGGCGCGAATCTGTGCGGCTCTGGTGCGCGAGGCTGCCGAAGTGTATGAGAAGCGTAGGCGCCTGCGGCGAGATTAAGCGACAACAGAGTCGGATGTCTCGTTTACAGTACGTCCTTCATGGCCGTTCATTAGAAGGTAGGCTTTCGAGTTTTAAGTTGATTCTTCACCCGACTCGACTCAAAACTGAGAACTTGAAGCTCAAAACTAACCGCAGGAGTCCCGACACATGGCCTACATCGCGGGAGTGGATGTCGGCAACAACACGACCGAAGTCGCAATTGGAGAAATTGACTCCAAGGGAGAAGTCAGCTTTCTTTCAAGCGCAATTGTCCGTACAGTGAGCATTAAAGGGACAATCCAGAATGCCATGGGAGTGATCGACGCTCTTGACAACGCTTTGAAGCCATTGGCGATGCAGCGCAAAGATCTTCCCTTGATTCTGATTAACGAGGCAGCTCCGGTAATCGGCGATGTGGCCATGGAAACGATCACAGAAACCGTTATCACAGAATCGGCCATGATTGGCCACAATCCGGCCACACCCGGTGGACAGGGCCTGGCATTCGGTGAAACGATCTCTTTTGATAGTCTGAGCTCGGCCTCATCGACCGGGCAGTGGATTGTGGTGATACCGGGATTGACCGACTTCCGGGCGGCCGCAGAACGTTTGAACGAGGCGATGTCGGCCGGTATGCAGATCGTTGGCGCCATAGCTCAAAACGACGACGCCGTGCTTATTCATAATCGGCTGCTCAGGCCCATCCCTATCGTAGACGAGGTGGCACACATCGATCGGGTGCCTTTGGGCATGCCTGCGGCAATCGAGGTCGCGGCAACCGGTCGAACGGTTGAAAAACTTTCCAACCCGTACGACATTGCTACCATCTTTCAATTAGACCCGGAAGAAACCCGCCGGATTGTTCCGATAGCACGCGCCCTTATGGGCATCCGCAGTGCGGTGGTGATCAAGACCCCGCAAGGGGATATCCAGGAACGGCGAATTCCTGCGGGAAAACTCGCTATCATCGGCGAGCAGCAAAAGACCGAGGCGCAGATTGATGAAGGAGCCGAGGCCATTATGCTGCGGGTGGAGGAAGTATCGCCGCTTAAAGAAATTCGGGCAGAGCCGGGGACCAATGTCGGGGGGATGTTCGAGCAGGTGCGCAAGGTCATGGCGGAGCTCACCGACCAACCGGTGCACGCCATCACGGTGCGCGACATTCTGGCCGTGGACACCTTCAAACCGCAAAAAATCCTGGGGAGCCTGGCAGGGGAATTTGCATTGGGCAACGCAGTGGGCCTGGCCGCTATGGTGGAAACACACAAGCTCCCCATGCAAAGACTGGCAAGAAAAATCGAGGAGGAGATCCAGGTTCCGTGCTGTGTGGGTGGAGTTGAGGCAGAGATGGCGATCTACGGGGCGTTGACCACTCCCGGCACCAGAGCGCCCCTGGCCATTCTGGATCTTGGCGGCGGCTCGACGGACGCAGCACTGATCACCGAGGAAGGAGCCATCCGCAGCATTCATCTGGCCGGTGCAGGGGAAATGGTCACTTTACTGATAGACACCGAACTGGGCCTGGAAGACAAAGAGCTCTGCGAAGACATCAAGCGTTATCCGCTCGGAAAGGTGGAAAGCCTTTTTCACATCAGGCATGAAGACGGTTCCGTACAGTTTTTCCAAAGTCCTCTCGACCCCAGACTTTTCGGCCGAGTCGTCGTCCTGACGGACGGCGGAGCCAAGCCGATCAACACCAGTACAGGCCTGGATAAAATCGTCGCGGTGCGCCGCCAGGCCAAGCACAAGGTGTTTGTGCACAATGCCTTAAGGGCACTGAAGAGGATTGCTCCGGCCGGAAACATCCGTCTGATTCATTTCGTGGTCCTGGTGGGTGGGTCGGCGTTGGATTTTGAGATTCCGAAGATGATTTCCGACGCTCTCATGGAATACGCCGTTGTCACAGGCCGGGCCAATGTGCGCGGCATCGAAGGCCCGCGCAACGCAGTGGCCACCGGCTTGGTTTTGTCACATGCCGAAAGGCGGGCGGCGTCATGAACCAAAAGCCGGCCGTTCTGATTCTTCTGAGCCCTTCTGCGCCTGCTGATTTATTACAGCCTGTTCTATGGGGGATGGAAGAAGAAGGCATTCCCTTTGAGATTCTCCAGGCAGCAAATGGCTCGATCCAGCAGCTTGCCAAGCAGGCTGCCGACACTTCACCTCTCAATGTCGGCATGGCCCAGGGCGGCGACGGGATGGTGGCGCTTCATCACCGCGACCTGCCGGCCGAAACGCCATTGTTTTCCGTCGACTCGAAAAGTGCACATCCGCTCAATTTACGTTGTGTGGGAATAAACGCTGCACGGTTGGTCAAGGGGCAGCCGTTGGTGTTTTACGAACAGTCAGAGCTTAATCCTGCTCCCGAACGAGCTCCGGATGAGGGTGGCAGTCTCTTGGAGGAACTGGTTGCCCTCGTTTTGGATGAGCTTGTCAAGGGACACTAGCTTTAAACAGGGGAACACCGATGAAAGGCCAAAGTCTTGGACTTATCGAAACCTGGGGATTCGTCGCTGCAATTGAGGCTGCAGATGCAGCCTGCAAAGCCGCTGTGGTTTCGCTGCTCGGCTATGATCGGGTGGGGGCGGGCCTCATTACGGTCAAGCTGACGGGAGACGTAGCGGCAACCAGAGCTGCAGTGACTGCAGGAGCCGCAGCTGCCGGCCGAGTTGGCAAAGTTGTGGCGGTGCATGTCATACCGAGACCGGACAAACAATTGCGGATGGACCATCCTCCTCCTGGAAGACGCCGCAGAAAATCTGAGGCTCCATCTGCTGACGAGCTTTCAGCCCGGGTTGGCTCGGAAACAATGCAAGAAAAAACAAATCAAGTTGCGCCGACTGCAAAATCTTTCCCTGCTGAGGGAAAAGCATCGCTGCCTGAGAAAACCGATAAGTCGAAACCGGTAAAATCCAAAGGCAGCAAAAAAACTGGAACGACCAAGAGCAAAGAGAAAAAGCAAACATGAGGCACTAACCATAAAAAGGAGCATTTATGGCCGAACTCCGCGCATATGTCTACCTGGATCGATTGCAGCCCCAGTTCGCCGCCTACATGGGGGCCAATGCTCGAGGATATCTCCCCGTGGTTGGCATGGCTGCGGTGCTGGTAGAAATCTCTCCGGGTGTGCTGATCAATCAGGTAACCGACGCGGCTCTTAAATCAGCCAATGTCCGGCCGGGGCTCATGGTGGTTGAACGCCACTTTGGAGTCCTGGAATTTCATTCCAAAGCGCAGGCGGAAGTGAAGCATGCCGGCCGCGCCGTTTTGACCTCCTTGGGAATGAATCTGGAAGATCGAATCAAGCCAACAATTCTTAATTCGCAGATCATCCACAAGGTAAACGATTACCACGCGCAGATGGTCAATGTCTCCCGCTTATGTTCGATGCTTTTGCCCGGACAGGACATGTACATTCTCGAAGTGCAGCCGGCCGGCTACATTATCCTGGCAGCCAACGAGGCGGAGAAGAATGCGCAGATCACTCTGGTTGACTGCCGAACCTTCGGAGCTGTGGGGCGCCTTTACATCGGTGGCAAGGAATCGGATGTGGCACGTGCCTCGGAGGCAGCTAGAACCGCGATTTTGAGCTTATCCGGGAAGGAGCCTTCGGGACGCAAAGAAAGCTGATTATGACCATTAGCCAATCTGCAAACCAACTTCTGTCTGCTTTTGAAGCCTCGCTGACGCTCAACGGCGGCACGCGCTGCAAGGCCCCCCTGTTTGCCGGAGTGGATCTTGGCACCGCTTATACCGTGACAGCGGTAGTGGATGCTCAGAACGAACCGGTGGCCGGTGCGGTGACCAGAAGCGGATCAAGCATCCGGGACGGGCTGGTGTTGGATTACATGGGCGCCATCTCCATCTTGCGAGAACAGGTCAAAATACTGCAGCAGGCAGGGTTTGCCATTGAAAGTGCGCAGGCGGCTTACCCACCCGGCACCACGGGGCGAAACGCTCAGGCTTTTGCCAATGTGCTGGAAGCGGCAGGTTTGCGCGCCGTTGGCCTTGTTGACGAGCCCACGGCAGCTTCTCTTGTTCTTGGCATTGTGGACGGCGCGGTGGTTGATATTGGCGGCGGCACCACGGGGATTTCAGTTCTACGGGACGGCGAAGTGATTTACACGGCAGATGAAGCCACCGGAGGGGTTCATTTGGACCTGGTGATAGCGGGCCATTACCGGATCGACACCGATGAAGCGGAAAAAATCAAAACAAGGCGCGAGCGGCAGGAGGAGATCTTTCCTCTGGTGCGGCCGGTTTTCCAAAAGATGGCCAGCATTGTGAAACGCCACCTGAAAGCGCACCCGGTGACTACTCTGTATCTGGTGGGCGGCACCAGTTGCTTTCCCGGGATCGAAGAAGTGATGGAGGCCGAAACCGGCTTGACCGTTGAACGGCCGGCCAGCCCGTTGCTGGTCACCCCGTTGGGGATCGCTTTGAGTTGCCGCAAAAGGATGATTGCAGAGAGTTGAGCCCAAAGGCAATCTTATGCAAGAAGAACAGATTGAGCAAATTGCTGCCGAAGTCATTCGCAGACTGCTGAAGCGTCTTGGCGGTGCCGCCAACGGGCGCGAGCTGGTGGTTGTTTTCAGCGGCGCAACGGTGGCACTTAAAGCAGCACTGCAGCAGGTGCGGTACTTACTGTTCGACGGCTACCGAATAAGAGTCGCCCTTTCTGGAGCTGCCGATGATCTTTTTGCCGAACGGGTTGAAGAGAGTCTGCACGGTTTTCCCCATGTCGATTTCATTCAACCGTCAAGATGGCTTGGCGCCTTGATCGAAGCGCAAGCCGTAGTTGTTCCCCTGTTGAGCCTGAACACGGCATCCAAGTTGTCGCTATTGATTGCAGACACTCCGGCGACCAATCTTATCTTGCATGGGCTGCTCATGGGGAAACCGGTCGTTATGGCGCGCAACGGAGTCGATCCGAGCGACGAAGGTCGGGAAAAACTCGGATTCAACAAAGCCAATCCCGCCCTGCAGCAAGCCATCGTTCAGCGCTTGCAGACCCTGGAGGACTTTGGCTGTGTTCTGACCGACGTCTCCGAGCTACAAAGCAAAGTGAATCTCCTGCTGGCCGGCAAGAAAGAAAGAAAAGATAAGGAGTCGCAGACTGCTGTTTCTCCACTCGCAATCAACGTATCCAAACGCATCATCACCGCCGCAGACATTATGGACGCCCACCGGAGCGGGGCCGACCTTCGCATCCGCTCGGGCTGGCTCATCACCCCTTTGGCCAGGGATTATGCAGCGCACTATGGTGTGACTCTGGTTGAAGAGTAAAACGGTTGATAAAAATCAGCGCAACAGAGAAGGAAGGATCAATTATGCTTATCGCCAGGGTGATCGGGACTTTGGTTGCGACTCGTAAACATGAACAACTGGTCGGCAGCAAAATCCAGATTGTGCAGCCGCTCGACCACACGGGTGACGAGTCCAAGGGCGACCCTTTTGTCGCAGTTGACGCCGTTGGCGCCGGGGTCGGTGAAAAAGTGCTCCTCGTGAAGGGCAGCGGCGCCCGGAAAGCGGTCAACAATGACGCCTGTCCGGTGGATGCAACGATCGTAGGCATCATTGATCATATCGATGTGGAAGAGGCGTCATGAGTGAAGCCCGGCGCCTTCGTGTTTCTCGGTCGAGTTTGGATCTTCGCGGCTCAGCATCCTCCAAGTTGGTTCAAGTTGGAGACTTGAACCAACCAAATATTGCTGCTTGCGCAGTAATGGTTCAATAAGGTGCATTTCAGGCAGACCACAACTGATAATCGAGCTAATGGTGCTTTTCTCTATGGCGCAGCACTCAAACAAAATCTACACCAGAAGCGGAGACCAGGGGCAAACCAAGCTCCTTGGCGATGAAGTCGTCAGCAAAGACGATCTGCAGGTGAAAACCTATGGTGCTTTAGACGAATTGCAGTCCCAACTGGGGTTGGCCAGGGCTGTCAATCGGGAGCAGAGCCTGCGATCGATCATCCATTCGGTCCAGAAAGATCTGTTTATCGCTGGTGCGGAGCTGGCTTCAACATCGGAATTTTACCAGGGACTCACGGCCCGTCTTACGGAAGACAATGTGGCACAGTTGGAGTCCTGGATCGATCGAGTAAGCGACCAATACGGGAGGCCTCAGGGCTTTGTCACGCCGGGCGCATCCTTTGACAGTGCGGCTCTGCATGTAGCACGAGCGGTTTGCCGCCGGCTGGAGAGACTAATCGTCAGCCTCAACCGGAATCTTGGCGCTCACGGCTTACTGATCGTGTATTTCAACCGCTTGAGCGATCTGCTGTTTATGCTCGCCCGGGCATCCCAGGTCAGGGCGGCAATAGAGCAGGTTTTGGATGAATTGACCGAGGATCATCCCGACTAGCCTTTTGACAAGATCCGGCAGGAGTTTGGCATGCACATTCCTCATTCGCTGGCTCGAATTCTTGGCTCCATTGCGGAGCAGAATGCAGCCGAGATGGGTGTACCCATGACCATAGCCATCGTGGATGGGGCCGGGAGCCTGCAGTTCTATGTTCGAATGGATGGTGCGCTGCCTGCCAGCATGGAGATTGCCGTTTCCAAAGCCTATACATCCGCAATCCTGCGCATGCCCACCCATGAATTGGGCCAGCTGGCGAGTGCCGGCAGGGAGCTCCATGGAATTCAAAACACTCATCAGGGTAGAATCATTCTATTCGGCGGCGGCTTTCCTTTACAGCTGGGAGGACAGGTCGTAGGCGCTATCGGCATCAGCGGAGGGAGTGTGGAGCAGGACATGAGAGTGGCTCGGTCCGTTTTGGACGGACTCGTTGAAATCGAGCTCCGGGCGGAACAGTTACGACCGCTTCTGCCACAGAACAGCAGTCGTCGGATCAGGTGGACGTATGCAGTTGAGAATGAACTGCGGGAGGTCATGCAAGTATCGGTCCGCCCTCTTCCCCGTGAGTTGGTTGCTTTGCTCAGCGGAGCCCTGATACTTGCCCTTGAGGGAGGTCTGTGAAGGTTGATTGAAGTCGGGTGTTTCATTTTAGACCGTCAAGAATAATGCCCCGAATGAATCACCGGTTGACATAGGGTACCGGAGGAGGAAGGGTAATGGAAGCCAGCCAGGAACGTATTGCGGCAGTGGTAAAACAGGTTTTGTCCGAGTTGATTGAAGGAAAAACGCCTCAGGTGGAAGGTTTTACCGGTCTTTGCGACACGGTGGACCAGGCGGTGGAAAACGCCGTGACCGCGCAGAAGAAGCTGCTGGAGCTTACTTTGAGGCATCGCGAGGAAATCATTGCTTCCATCCGACAGGCGGCTTTGGATAACAATGAAAAGCTGTCCGCCTTAGCTGTAAAGGAATCAGGGCTCGGCCGCTATGAAGACAAGGTCCGTGAAAACATTTTGTGCGCCACCAAGACGCCAGGAACAGAAGACATTGTGCCGAGGGCTTTCAGCGGCGATCATGGCTTGACTCTGGTCGAATATGCTCCTGTGGGGGTCATTGGCGCACTCACACCCATCACCAACCCGACCGGGACCCTCATCAACAACACCATCGGCATGTTGGCGGCCGGCAATGCCGTGGTTTTTAACCCGCATCCGTCTGCCCGCGAAACCAGTACACAGATGATTCAGCTTCTTCACCAGGCCATTGTGCGGGCCGGTGGGCCACCAGGGGTGATCGGAGCCGTTCGGCAGCCGACTTTGGACACCGCCAAGCAGCTTCTGGAGCACCCTAAAGTGAACATGCTGGTCGCAACTGGAGGCAGGCCGGTAGTCAACGTGGTGCTGCGGTCCGGAAAGAAAGCCATCGGAGCCGGCGCTGGAAACCCACCGGCCCTTGTAGACGAGACAGCCAATATCCGCAATGCAGCTGAATCTATTATTGATGGGGCAAGCATCAATAACAATATCTTCTGCACCTGCGAAAAAGAAGTGATCGTAGTGGATAGTGTTGCCGACGCCCTCATCAAGTTCATGGTGGAGACGGGGAAGGCGTACCTGCTAAATGCAGAGCAGGCCGAACAGGTCACAAAACTGGTGGTAACATCGGATGGTAAAATCAAAACTTCTTATATCGGCAAGGATGTTCAGCTGATTTTGGCTGAAATCGGAATTCACCCCGGGGAACAATGCCGGCTGGCAATTTTTGAAGCCGCAAAAAATCATCCGCTGGTGTGGCTGGAGCAGATGATGCCGCTCATGCCCATCGTGCGGGTGAGCGATGTCGTCGAGGGCATGAGATTCGCCGTGGAGGTGGAGCAGGGAAATCGCCACACGGCCATCATGCATTCACAGCATGTCGGAAATATGACCGCCTTTGCCAGAGCCGTACAAACGACCATCTTCGTCAAGAATGGACCGTCCTATGCCGGAATAGGCCTGGGTGGCGAAGGACATACCTCCTTCACCATTGCCGGACCAACGGGGGAAGGTCTGACGTCGGCCAGAAGCTTCACCCGGATCAGACGCTGCACGCTGGTTGACGCGTTCAGGATAATTTGAACAGAAGGAAACAAGGAGATGCTTTATGCAACTCAACCTTGATTTGGCACTGGACCTGATTGGGGAGGCTCGAAAGAAAGCCGAACAGATCGGCGTACCCATGGTGATTGCCGTTGTTGACGAAGGCGGCAACCTGGTAGCCCAGCAACGCATGGACGGCGCCCTGCTGGTGAGTGTCGATATAGCTTTGAATAAAGCATACACTGCGGTAGCGGTTAAAATACCCACTCATGAATTGGCCCCGCTGGCGCAGCCCGGACAGCCCCTATTCGGCATTCACAATGCCGATGGAGGAAGAATTGTGATTTTTGGCGGTGGCTATCCCCTAAAATATCAGGGCGAGCTCGTGGGAGGAATCGGCGTCAGCGGCGGCAGTGTCGAGGAAGATATGGCCTGTGCGCTGGTGGCCGTTGCTTGGTTGGAAAAACGAGGCTGAGTCTCATAATCAACGGATTGCGAAAAAAACGCAAAACCGCAGTAGGCTCCAAGGGACAGATTATTACTTGCATTGTGTGAATGAGATGATCTTGGGGACAATTTTATGAAGATAGCGATCATTGGAGCCGGCGGCAGAGTCGGAAGTTGCGCGGCGTATGCACTTCAGTGGGGTGGCATTGCATCGGAGCTCATACTGGTTGATGTGGTTGAAGCTTTGGTGCAGGGCGAAGCCCACGACCTCTTGCACGGCTCCGCCCTGCTTGCCGATCAGAGAATCTATGCCGGAACTGTGGAGGATGCAGCGAAAGCCGATTTAATCGTCATCACCGCCGGATTGCGACGTAAACCGGACGAGTCGCGCCTGGCATTGATCAACCGCAACGTTTCTCTATTCCTTTCCATCATCGAGGGTCTGAAAGGCGCCCGAATACAAGAACAAGCCATTCTACTGATAGTCTCGAATCCTGTGGACATTCTCACTCACCTTGCTGCGGAAACAAGCGGTCTTCCGCGAAGCCAGGTGATCGGCCTTGGCACTTTGCTTGATACCTGCCGTTTTTGCTCGCTGATAGCAAAGCAGATAGAGGCAGCGCCGACTCAGGTGAGAGCCTCGATTCTGGGGGAGCATGGAAACTCGATGGTCCCGGTCTGGTCTTCGGCCCAATGGAACGGTGTCTCACTTGAACAACACGCCGCCCTTTCGCCCGCCAAAAAAATGGAGATCTTCGAGCGGACCCGGGAGAGCGGAGCGGAAATCATTCGTTTGAAAGGCGGTGCGGGCTGGGCCGTGGCAACCTGCATCGAGTCGTTGACTCGAACAATTCTTCTCGACCAAAGAAAATTGCTGCCCGTCAGTACGGTGCAGTCCGGAGCCTACGGCATAAAAGGCATCTGCCTGAGCGTTCCCACCGTCATCGGACGTTCAGGTGTGCTAAAGCATGTGGAAATGGACCTGTGGGCCAAAGAACTGCAGGGTCTGCGAAACTCTGAAAACACTTTGCGCGAGACTTTGCGCGAGGTAAAACAGCAAGCCTTCTCGCCCGCCGGCGGGCACAACTGATTTTTTCTGCCCTGCCAGTCTGTAATTGAACCCCCCCGCATCAACACAAAGCCCTCTGTCATTTCGACTTGAAAGACGGAAGATTTTTCGTTGCGTTTTCGTTGTCTGTGTGAAAAAATACACACTGTGGTCTATAAACCGTAAGGTTTTTCGATTGGCTCCTCGCACAAGAACTGCAGTTGGGGGGCGAGGATCCCTGGTGCCGATGTTTCGTCTCGGCAAATACTGAACGGTTGCGACCCTCCCGAAACTGATGTCTTGTTCAACTTTCAAGATCCCACCTACATGTTTGAGCTTCACCAAGTGAATGATCGGCGACACTATTCGCTGAAATTTCTGTAAAGCCGCTCACTAGTCTCTGGAGGGTGTTTTTGCCGATGATGACGATAATTCTTCCTCTCTCTCTATCGCTCGTACCTCATTTTTTTCCCGGCAGAGCCTTCATTGTTTGGCGTAAGTGGTTTTGCTTTGAGCGGCGAAACCTTTGTGAGCAAATCCGGATTTCATTTGCGGCAGGAAGCATTTCTTTCAAGCGTCAGAGAACGGGAAGTGGGATTCTGGAAATTCCCGGCACCACGAATGACGATGCAAGCTGAAAGGAGAGGCGCCATGACTTTCCCGGTAAACAAGAGAGTGGTTGCGGCTGTTATTTTGTTACTCGTCTGGACGACGGTCTGCTTCGCCCAGGAGGCGCGGCGACCGGTTAAGGTGGAGGGAAAAGAAGTTCTGCCGCTCAGGGTCCTCGCACGGCCTTTTTCGAATGTCTATCAAACGAAAGACATTGCTGCGGGGACCGTGCAGGAAAATGTTCCAGTATTTCAGCCGTTCTACGTCTATACTCGACCCACCCCGGAAGAACTGGAGATGGAACAGGGATGGTATGAGGTGGGGACCGACAATCGGGGAAAGGTATTGGGCTGGATGCAGTCCAAGGACGTGTTCGAGTGGAAACAGACGATGTGTCTTGCCTACACTCACCCGGAAGGCCGCAAGCCGGTGCTCATGTTCGAACGAAAAACCTTCCTCGAAGATCTGATCAAATTGCCTTCAGCAGATCGCATAAAAAAAGGCGAAGAACTTTACCGGATCATCGACTCTCAGCAGATTCCGCCAGATTTTCCCGTTGAGTCGGTTGAACCGAAAAAAGCGATTGACATCACACAGCAATTCTACCTGCTGCCGATTCTGAATTTTGAGGCGATCGATATCGAGGGAAGAGAAGGAAGGCTCTTGCGGCTGGCGGCCGCTACCAGTTCCGGAGCAGATGCCAGGCAGGAAACGGATATCCGGAAAAATCCCGATTTTGTGAAGGAAGTAACCACCGGGTCGACGGAGCTAACTTCAGAACAAATGAAGAAATTGAGCGTCGATGTGGTCTGGGCGGTTGATACCACGGTCAGCATGCGTCCCTACATTGACAAAACGCTGGAGGTAGTCAAGCAGGTTTCCATGCAGCTTGCCCAAGACCCCGAAGTGGCTCAAGGAATCCGTTTCGGCGTGTGGGGCTACAGAGACTGTGCAGACGAGATCCCCGGCATCGAATACACAACAAAAAACTACACCCCTCAACTACAGTCCATCGACCAGTTCACCAGTACTTTGGCAACTGTCGAAGTGACCAGGATCGATTCGGTGGATTATCCTGAAGACGTTTTTTCAGGAGTGGACGACGCCATTTACATAACAGCATGGGCGCCCGGGGCGATACGCTTAATCGTCCTCGTTGGGGATGCTCCCGGCCACGAACTGGACCACAAGTGGAACCTCTCGATGTTTGATGAAAATACCTTGCGGAGCATCGCCGATGATGCATCGGTGTACCTATTCGCTCTGCATGTCAAAGAGCCGAAAGCAAAGAAATATCATGAGCCTGCCGAAATCCAATTTAAGGCCTTGAGCCGCAATCAAGGGATGAGCGGCAATTCTGCCTATTGGAGTACGGATTCCAACGATTTGGAAGGCTTTTCAGCGGCCACTGCCGAGATTACTGCAGCGATCCTGGGCGTTCTAAAGAGTGCCAAACATGGAGGTGGCGGCGATAATTCTCGGCCAACCGCTGCGACGTCAGCCCCCGTGCCGGACACTGTCGAGGCAGTCCAGTTGAAACCCGTGTCGGTTGTCGCGGAGGGAGAACACACTAATGCTCCGAATCTCATTATCGACAATGAATTCGCCCGGGAAGGGAGCCCTTGGGATGGCCCCAAGAGTGTGGCCTGGAAAGACGTAATGACCGCCTTCGTCATTGATTTGGGACAAGTCTACGATATCGATCATCTGGTTTTTCAGTTCGACACCGATGACACCTATGCGGTTGACGCTTCTTTGGATGGTACGCAGTTCAACAAATACTTGTGGATTGGCGACACTCTCGGAATGGCCCGGTCAGGCATGGAGACGATGAGCAACAGCCCCACTCACCCCAGTTTCATCCATGAGCAGGATCAGCATGTGCAGGCACGATACCTGAAAGTCTTTGCCGCTGCTGGAGACGACAAGTATGCGATTTCGGAAATTCAGATTTTTGCGAAAAAACCTGCAGAAGTTTCAACTGGTTCCGACCAAACTGTAACCGGCCAAGAAAAAATCAGTTCTCCTGCTGCTGCACAGCCCAAAGGCGAACTGGGGAGCCTCGAGCCATCGCCGCAACCGCCTTCGAATGAGCCGGAACAGGCTTCATCATCTTCTGCGCCGCTGACTCCGTCGGCGGAGACTGAACAGAACACCGCCGGAAGCCTTGCTCAGCAAATGATGCGAGCGGCTCTGGTCGAGTGGATCGGTAGACAGGCTCAAGCCAAGGCGCCTAGAGATATTGTGGCCTGGGCGGTGGACAAAGACCTGATTGATCCTGCCACTCCATCCATGGAGGTTCGGCTGCTCATTAACAAACGGCAGATCGATTCTCTAAAGAGCATTCTGACTGAAATGATGGCCGCCGGAAGGCGGGGTCAAATCAGCGGAGAAGACTTCTTCTCGGCCCTGCAGGCAACTGCTGCAACAGCGGCCCGAGACCCCAATCAAATCAGGAATGCCAAGAGTATGGCTCAAGCCGGCCTGATCCCGGAATTTCTAGAGGGACTTCCCTATAAGAGCCGTCTTATGGATATGAGCAACGAGCTGTGGGGCAGCTGGTCGATTGATGAGCAGGATCAGTTTCTCAATGAGGTCGAGGCTCGCATAAAGGCTTACCGGCAGATCCATGATAGACCTGAAGGCTGGATCGCACTCAATCAAGGCGACGACGCGGACGATCTGGTCTATCCCATCAGTTTGGACCTGCTCCCCTGATCCAGGTCGCCTCATTTCATTTCCGACCGGAGAGGCCCATTGAGCGATGTTCATGAAATAACGAAAGAAAATGACCCATAAGCCCGATCTGAAGCAATGCATGTCGATGCCCAAGGAGATGATCGGGGACATGCTGAAGCGGGAATGAAGTCCGTATGGAAAAAGGTGACCAAATCCACTACAGCCTGCGGAAAGTCTCCAAGATAAGGCGAAAAGGCGGGGTTGTTTTTGAGTTAAACATTCCTGCACTGAGAATTCGCAGAGGCCAATGTACCGCATTTGTCGGACAAAGCGGCTGCGGCAAATCAACCTTGCTGGATTTATTGGCTTTGGTGCTCCGACCCACGGAGGCCGATGAGTTTCTGTTTCGGATCGTTGCCGACCGCCCCGATTCGGCCCGTTTCGAGCGCATTTCGTCGGGTTCGGCTTATCTTCATAAAATCACTTCTCTGAACGATATGCAGCTCGCCCATATCCGTCGATCGGAAATGGGGTACGTGCTGCAGAGCGGGGGCTTGCTTCCCTTTTTGACGGTTCGCGACAATATTCTGCTGCCCTGCGCATTGAACGACGTTGCGGATCAACGGCAAATTTTGCAGCAGCTCGCTGCGCGCCTGAATATCGCGGATCAGCTGACGAAAAAACCAAGACACCTTTCCGGCGGCCAGAGACAACGGGCAGCTATTGCGAGGGCGCTGGCACATCGCCCCTCCGTTGTGCTGGCCGATGAGCCCACAGCGGCAGTAGACCGGATCAACGCCCGGGAGATCGGCCGGATCTTCAAAGCGCTTGCCGAAGAAATGGCTGTAACTCTGCTGCTTGCGAGCCACGATCAACAGATGGTGTCTGCAACAGCGGATCGAGTTTTCATGTTTCAAGTGGAGAAAATTGGTCCAACCAGCACGCGATCGACCCTTATCGAGAGCACTTGATGCGAAGCGCGGCCCGACCCAAAACGCCGAGAATTCTCAGTTCACGCGGCATCATCTTTCACCTTTCGCGAGCCGATTTGCTCAACGAGTGGATCCTTGCCCTCTGTCTGGTCATGGCGGTGGCTGCTGTATTATCTCCTCTTCTTATCCTGTTTGGCCTTAAATTCGGCACCATCGAAACGCTGCGTCATCGCCTGGTGCAGGACCCGCGAAATCGGGAAATCAGGCCGATGCTCAGTAAGGTGTTCGATCAGGCATGGTTTAGGCAAATTGCCAGTCGAAGGGATGTTGCCTTTGTGGTCCCGATGACGCGGCAGATCTCCGCCTCAATCGATGCAATTTTGGAAAAAGACGGGTCTTTGGAAAAAGCCAGCCTGGATCTGGTCCCAACGTCCGGCGATGATCCCCTGGTTCTCGAAAACGGAGCGACGATTCCGGAAGGTAACCAGTGCGTGCTGACTCAATCGGCTGCAGAGGCGCTTGGAGCGGAGCCGGGAGACCTGTTGATCGGCCATGCCAAAAGGGTGGTTGATACCCGCTATGAGACAGGTGAGCTAAAATTCAAGGTTGCCGGCATTCTCACTTCGAGAGCGAGCAGCATGAAGGCAGCCTTTGTTCCCTTGCGGGTCCTGGAAGCGGTGGAGCGCTATAAGGACGGCCAAACGGTCCCCGAATACGGCTGGTCCGGCACACCCGCGCTGGCTTATCCAGTATATGATGGAGTCCTTGCGCTGCTTCGCAAACCGATGACCCGGGTTGACGAATTCAAACTGGTCAGCGGAACCGGCTTCACCAGGATAGAGCAGGTAACCAGCGAAAGGTTCAAGGAGCTCTCCTCGTTCGAAGCGCCGCCGGATCGTTCCATTTACCTGATTCATACCATACAAAAGCCGGTAACCCGGCAAAGTCTCGAAGCTGTGAAGCTCAAGCTTCGAGGCTCGGGGGCGGTTCTTATCCCGTGGATCAAAGAGCTGCAGGCGGAATTGACAGATCCGGCCGGAAAGGTCATCGGCTCCCTGACTCTTCACTCTGTGGCGGCTGCCCCGCGTGACTTGGAACGCTTTCCATCGATTCCTCTCAACAGCTGGACCAGTGTTGGGGATAGCAGCCGGGAGTCACGCAGAGCTCTTCTGCCGAAAACCTTCCAAGACTTGCCGCCTACCGTGTTGCTGCGCATGATGCGAAGCGAAGACGTACTCAGTTTTCCGATAGAGGTAATACCGAAGCGTGCACCGGAGGCTCGAACCATCATACCTGTTCAGTTGGGCGGCGTACTGAATCTTTTCACGGAAAGGAATATTGCCTTTGACCCGGGTCAAGATCAATTTGTCACCACCCGCCGGGGCTACGCCGGGTTCCGCCTTTATGCCGCCACTATAGACGATGTCGACGGTCTCAAACGCCATTTGGAAGCAGCCGGCATCCCGGTGCACACCGAGGCCCAAAGAATCCGCGATGTCATGGAACTGGACCGGTATCTCACGCTGCTCTTTTTGCTGATCAGCGCAGTCGGCGTTTGTGGCGGAATTGCGGTGTTGACCGCAAGCCTTTACGCATCGGTTGAGCGCAAACGCAAGGAGTTGAGCGTTTTACGCCTGATCGGGTTTTCCGGGGGGGCGTTGTTTCGATTTCCGGTTTATCAAGGGCTCCTTATTGCCGGTGCCGGCTTTTTGGTGGCATTGGCTTTCTTTTTCGTCATGGCGTGGACCGTGAACGCCCTGTTCCGCAGCCATCTGCAGGCCGGCGAAAGCTTCTGTCGGTTATCGGCCTGGCATCTTGCATTGAGCGTCACGGGAGTCGGCGTCCTTGCGAGCTTGGCGTCGTTTGCAGCAGCATGGCGGGTGGCACGTATCGACCCGGCGGAGTCGCTCAGGGATGAGTAAGACTCAAACAGCTACAAAGTCGGACACACTTGGCCCCATGGGGTGATACGGAGATGCGGTGACACGGAGAGGGTGGTTCAGCGGTGGAGTCATACGCGGGTAAGAGTCAGGTTTGAAGGAGGGCGAAAGTGCAAATGAGGAATTTTTTTCGGTGTGTGGTTGCGACCCTCATCTGGGCTGCCTCCCCGGCTCCGGCGGAAGTGGTCAATCCGCAGCCAGCTGCCGGTGATCTCATTTTGCCCATGCCGGACGGCGGCGGTATGGCGTTTCGACCGGTATTTGTCGGCATCGGTGACACTCCCTTCACCCAGAAGAAATTCAAGATGGGCGACCCCAACGGCGGTTTTCGCGAATTTCCCACCGCGGTCTCCATCGGAGGAGCCTTCGTTGCGGATCGCGACGGTCAATCGGGATGGCTCTATTACATCGGCAAGTGCGAGGTCACTGCATCCCAGTACTATGCGTTGATGGATTTACCGGAAGGCGCTTCTCAAGAGCTCAAAGCCAGCAAATTGCCGATAACCGGGGTATCATTTTTGCAAACCAGTGAGTTCACTCATCGCTTTAACATGTGGCTCTATCAGAATGCTGTGGAGAAGCTGCCGAAAGTTGACGACTCCCCCGGCTATGTTCGGCTGCCAACGGAGGTCGAATGGGAATTTGCCGCGCGTGGCGGGTTGTCGGTCAATTCCGATGAATTCGACCGAAAGGTCCCCTACCCTGGCAGCCTTGCAGTGTACGAATGGTTTTCGGGTCCCTCGTCATCGCACAACAAAGTGCAGGAGGTCGGCTTGTTGCAGCCCAATCCTCTCGGGATTCACGATATGCTCGGAAACGTCGCGGAAATGACCTCTTCGCTGTATCAAATCGAGTATTACCAGGGGAGAAGCGGCGGTTTTACGGCGCGCGGCGGCCATTTCCTGACCGCTGAAAAAGAGCTGCGCTCTTCACTCAGGACCGAACAACCTTTCTATCTGTATGATTCAAATAAAAAAACAGTTCAGGTCAACGCAAAGCCCACCATGGGATTCCGCTTGGTGCTCTCTTCGCCCGTGTACACGAGCCGGCAGGCGGCTCAGGAGCTGGCTGCAGCCTGGGAGGATTACCGCAGCGCCCGGGGGGCGAGTCTTCCGGCGGCAATATCGGTCAGCCCGGTCAGCACTCAGACCGACGTTCGAAGAGAAGACGCCTTCGTGCACCTGGAGCGCCTGAAAAAAGCACTCTCAGCCGGCGGTCAGCCGGAGGATACGGTGCAGCAGGAACTGGGCCTTCTCGAGGCGTCACTTGGCGACATTCAGTTCATTCGCAAACAGGCGGAGCAAGACTCGGCTTACGCCTGGGTGAAGATTGCCACCGAGCAGGGCTTTTTCCTCTATCGGGAGCTGCGGAAGCTGCCCACGCTGGACGAGTTGCTCAACGTTGCCCGGAAAACCGGACGCGCCGTCATGGTCGATAAGCTTCAGGAGCGGCACGATGAAATCGATGCCAATATCGGACAGTCCCTTTCAACCTATTCCGATTCCTTGCGGCAATTGATTACATTGAACAAAACGGCGGTTGACGCCGGTTTTGATCAATACGTGCAGTTTTTGCTGCAGTACAAAGCCGCCGAGCAAATGCAAGCTCTAAAGATCGTCCAACAGCACCATGCAGCGTTTAGTAAAGACCAGAGAGCTGCGCCGGACAAATGGCGGAATGATTTTTCGACCTTGGGCAAGTAGCAACTTAAGTCAGCACAGGAGGCAAGACATGAAACGAATTGTGGTGTCGATCATTGCTCTAATGATGGTTGTTTCAGGATGTGCGGGGATGTCTGATTCCAGTCGCACCAAGGCTGAAGGGACGGCGGTGGGAGCAGGGGGCGGAGCATTACTTGGAGCCTTGATTGGCGGTCTGGCGGGAGGCAAGGAGGGGGCCCTCATTGGGGCTGCCGTCGGCGCCGGAGCAGGGGCCGCAGCCGGCTATGCCTACGGAACCCATGTGGCCAAGCAGAAAGAAAAATATGCCAAAACCGAGGACTGGCTGGATGCATGCATTGCCAGCGCTGAACAAGTGAATCAAGAGACCAGGGCTTACAATTTGGCTCTGGAAACAGATATTCAGACATTGCAGGCCGAAACGGATTCCCTGACGATTGCATACGCCCAAAAGAAGGTAGAGAAGAGCGCGCTGCAGAAGGAAAAGAGCAAGATCGACAGCAAGCTGGCTGACGCAAACAAGACTTTGGACCGTTCCAATTTCGAGCTGGAAAATCAGCAGCTGGCAGCAGCCGAGGCTCGCAAGGGAGGGCAAACGCAGCAGGCGGATAAATTGGACCAGGAAATTGAACAGCTAAGAGGAACCGTTGCCGAGCTCGAGGCACAGACTCAGTCATTGGCGTCGATGTCGGCACGCATGGCGGTCTGATCAAGATCAGACCGGAGCACCCCGACTCAAAGCGGGGATTGTTGAAAGTTGGCCATGCAGACTCGTTGAGCTGTAATGTGCGGTCGACAATAGAAAGAGTCGTTCATGCAAAGGAGATGTCATGAGAGAGGTGTTTCCTTTTCTTCTTTCCATTCTGGTTTTGATTGCTGCTGCAGGCTGTGCAACGACCGACGATCCAAGGCAGGGGGGATTGTTCGGCTACAATCCGGCTGCCTATGAAAGACGGGCTGCCGAGCGCCAGGCAAAATTGGATGAACTGCAGCAACAAAATCAGGCCGAGCAACAGAAGACCGAGGAGTTGCAGCAGGACTTGAGTCAAAAACAGCTGGAAAGAGATGCTCAGGCGGAACGACTGGCGGAGATGGATCGACAGGTTGTCGCGCTTGAGAATAAGCTGGCAAGAAACAGACCCAGAACAGGCGTAGAAAAGCAGCAGCACTCTAAAATCACCAATGAGCTGAAGACTGTCAGGGAGCAGGTGAAGGATGCCAAAGGCGCCGATTCATTCGCCGATGAGGCTGCCAAACGAAAAGAAATCGACAGGCTTAACGCTGAAATCGATCGATTGCTGAGAGAAGCCGATGCACTTTCAAGCATGTGAGCAGACGCTTTTCAGAAGAGCACGATCTCGAGTTAATCCGATCCTGCTTGCAGCTTTCTCGGTGCTTCTGTTCATGGGCTCCAGCGCGGTCTGGTGCGCTGATTCGAGCCGGTCTGCCTGGACCGAGAACGACTCGATGCTGTTTTTCTTTGAAGCAGTCGGAAAAATCCAGACCCATTCTATCAATTCCGAAAGCACCGGTGAAATTGTCCGCAAATCCTTGCGCGAATATTTGAGAAAGGAAGACCCCTTTGCCGACTACCTCACGACCGAAGAATATGCCGCATTTAAGCTTGCTTCTTCAGACAACCGCTATGCGGGAGTGGGAATGGACCTTGCCAGGGATTCAACAGGAAAGATGACGTGCATTCCATTTCCCGACAGTCCCGCTGAACGCGGCGGCATTCGCTACGGAGATACGTTGTGTGCGGTGAACGGGGTTTCGGTGGACGACCGGTCGGTTTTTTCCATTGGCAAGGAGATCCGCGGCCCTCAAGGGACGACTATTAAGCTTACGGTGCGCAATCAGGCGGGCAGGGCTCGGGAAGTCGCTCTGGTTCGGGAAGCGATCCGCTTCAAATCGGTGCAGCCGGAATCGCGCGATAGTTTTACGATCATCCAGATTTTGCGCTTCACGCCGCAAACACCGGCAGAACTGAGGCAGGCTCTTGTAGAGTCAAGCCGGGTAAATTTCCCGGTAGTAATCGACTTGCGCGGCAATACCGGGGGCGACATGTTCGCGGCAATCGACTGCGCCTCGCTGTTTCTGCAACCGGGCAGCCGCGTTGCCCTGCTGAAGACTCGTCAGGGCGAACAGTGGTACACGAGCAGACAAGAGCCGACCGATGACCATTCGAAAGTGTACTTGTGGCAGGATAAACATACCGCCAGTGCGGCGGAACTGTTCATCGCCGCGCTGACGGAAAACATGAGGGCGGTTTCCATCGGCGAGACCACCTTCGGCAAAGGAGTCGCACAGCGCTTGGTTGAATTGACGGACGGCTCGGCTCTATTCCTGACCTATGCCGGTATCTTCGCGCCAAATAGTGCTTCCTTTCATGGCAAGGGCTTGAAGCCGTTTTATCCGCTGGCCGCATCCGCAGATTCAACACAAGACAAAAACCAATACGTGGGCAAAACGATAGAGGTCATTAGATTAAGTAATCCTTAGAAACATTGCAAGGAGACACAATGAAAAGAATTATTGGATCAATCTGCTTATTAAGTCTCATGAGTTTCGTTGAAATTGCATCCGGACAAACGTATCAATGTTGGATGGATGAACAAGGTCAGATGCAACCGGTTCTAGACGAACAGGGATACCCAATTCTGTGTCCGGTTCAACAAACTCAAATGCAAGGTCAAGTTGATCAAGGAACATTTTACCAAGGTCAAGTCGATCAAGAAGCGACTTACACGGGTCATTACTACCCGCTTCCTGAGGACGTAGTTATACAAGACGACGGGTCTACCATTATATACAATGGCGTAGCCGGAGTATATGTTGATGGAGGATATATCATTTTCCCTGGTATTTCTCCATATCGCTATTACAATCCATTCTATCATTGGACTATCTACTCCAGGTATTATCCCAATTTTAGCTATGTATATCGTGGACAACCATTACGTTTCGTTGGATCTCCACCAGCTTTCGTGAAATCCATCCCGCGGCCATGGGTACGTAATGTCCAACAGGGCCCGGGCGGTCAAGGTCCGGGTCGGATCGGACAAGGTACCAAGCAACAAGGTCCAGGCGGACAGATGCAGGGCCAAGGTCCGGGTAAGCAGGTGCAGGGGCAGGGACAAATGCAAGGTCAAGGTCCGGGTCGGATCGGACAAGGTACCAAGCAACAAGGTCCAGGCGGACAGATGCAAGGCCAGGGTCCGGGTAAGCAGGTGCAGGGGCAGATGGGTCAGCAAAGTGGTCAGATGAAACAACCTAAGCAAAAAACTGGACAACAGACTCAACAACCTAAACAGATGAAACAACAAATGCAATCTGGACAAAAACCCCAACAACAAATGCAACAGCCCAAGCAAATGAAGCAACAAGCTCAGCAGCCTAAGCAAAAGCAACAAATGCAGCAACCCTGGCAGATGAAGCAGCAGACTCAGCAACCCAAGCAAAAGCAACAAATGCAGCAGCCCAAGCAGATGAAGCAGCAGACTCAGCAACCTAAGCAAATGAAGCAGCAAGCTCAGCAACCTAAGCAAAAGCAACAAATGCAACAGCCCAAGCAAATGAAGCAGCAACCCAAGCAAAAGAAGCAGCAAACTCAGCAGCCTGAGCAAAAGAAACAAGAACAAACGCAACAACCCGCTAAGCGAAATCGCCATTGGGGGCCTTAATACCAGGAGTAGAATCGGAGATGGCAGAGACGACATAGCCGGTACCACGAAAGATGGTCGGGTCTTCTATACACCGGATTTTGCAGACCGGGTGTGGCTGCCGGGAACACTAAGCAGAACAACGGCACGCGACTTCGACGCGGACGATGCAAACGACCGGGGAGGTGCAGTTAAGAGTATTGGTTCTGGTTTTGATTGCTGCTGCAAGCGGCGCAACGACCGATGATCCCGGGCAGGGGGGATTGTTCGGCTATAATCCGGCTGCCTATGAAAGACGGACTGCCGAAGGGCAAGCAGCGGTACTCCAGGAGACAAAGCCCGATCGATGACCATTCGAAAGTATATTTGTGGCAGGACAAAGAGACTGCCAGTACAGCGGAACTGTTGGTCGCCGCATTCACGGGAAACGGCCGGGCGGCCTCCATCGGCGAACATTCGACAAGGGAGTTGCACAGCGCTTTGTTGAATTGACGGACGGTTCCGCACCGCTCTTGACCTGCGCCTCCCTGGTCGCGCCAAACGGTTGTCATTTCATGGAAATGGCTTAGCCCCTGCCAATGAGTTGGGGAGCAAGGCTCTGCTGACGGTAGAGGATGCCTACCCGTCAAAAACAATTGAGCTGATTCAAGCAAATTAAGATGCCTTATTGTATGAATATCAGAGACATTTTGGTGCGGAATGCTCGCTGCTTGAATATCACAATAAGATTTGGATCAAGACTCGACAAAACGGGGAGGTGGTGCATGAAACCAGTGGAATACTCTGTAAAGTTAACCATTAGTCTTTGTGTCCTGTTGTTGACCTTAACAATCTCCCACATCTCATCCTATTCATTTGCCCAAGGCGGTGGGGCAGCGGGAGAATCAGCAGAGCCCGGACAATCGGGATGGATCGAGGACAAATACTATCCGGTGGACCTGTCGCCTGCGGGTGGCAAGAAGGGGCAACCGCACCGGATCAAGAAGGTCCCGATGGACGACGGATCGTGGATACGCCTGAAATCCACGGACGAAAAGAGGCTCTCTATCCATATCCCGCTCTCCCCACCACAATTTGCCCAGACCCTGGCTGTGATCGCCAACCTGGACAACGCTCACTACTTGGAGCAGGGCGCAATCATCGCCCGAATGACCGTTGAGACCACTGCCGGACCAACGGTTTTCGATATTCAGGCTGGCGTCCACTACAGTGAGTGGAACTACGGCGCTGGTGACAAGCACAAGCAGGTAGCTGATCCGGCGGTCGGTGGAGGCCAAAGTATGCCCTTCTTTGCACTATCCACTCCCAAGACAATCACCGGCATCCGATTCGATTATGTGGAAACAAACGCCCCGAAACACATGGGTCATGCACCGGGGTTCTGTTTGCGGGCGATCACTCTCATCAGGTTTCCGACGGATGCCAGCGGAGATCAAAATACTGGAACGGGCCAAATCACCGGCATTGGTGGCACTGATGGCAACGTCGATATCTCGGGCACCTGGCGGCATGGTGCGGGCGGTGAAACCTGGACCTTCACTCCCAAGGGGGACGGCACCTATACGGCGGTGGAAAAAGGGTTCGGCAATGCCAGAGGCACTGCGACCGTGAACGGCAACAAGGTGCGGGTCGACTATGTGACGGCCGACGGTCGTATCACCGGCGTTTATGAAGTCACCGTTTCAGCAGATGGAAAAACAGCGTCAGGCACGGTCAAAGACAGCCAGCCGGCAGGCGGCAGCACCTCCTGGACGCGGATTTCCGGTGGGAGCCAGCCTCCCGGGCAGGAACCGGCGGATGTCAAGACCATGACTTTGCAGGCCGGCAAGCGCAAGGCAAAGCCCGGCGAGACGGTGACGGTGCCGGTCTACCTGATCAAGGGAACGGGAGTGGCGGACATGAATTTCAACCTCGTGTATGACTCGCAAGTAGCCCAGGCGGGCAGCGTCAGCAAGGGCAGCCTGACCCCGGGGAGCACTCTTTTTGAAGCCAATCCCGCAGTGAAAAATACGGTGCGTATCGGGTTGGCCGGCAGCAAGGATTTCGGGGGCACCGGACCGATTGCCCAAATTTCGTTCAAAGCGGTCGGTAAGGAGGGTCAGCGAACGCCGTTGCGGCCGGTTGTCACCACCATCGGCAGTGCTTCGGGAGGAAAGCCCTCCATTGCAACCATTGACGGGGAAGTTGAAATCATCGGCGCGGCCCCGCCCCCACCGCCACCCCCACCCCCACCTCCGCCACCACCGCCTCCCCCGGATACCAAGGGGGATTGCGACGGCAATGGACAGGTGAATGCAGCGGATGCCCTTTGCGCCCTGAAGATGTCGGTCGGGTTGATCCCCGTCAACACTAAGACGGATATGGACAATGACGGCAACGTCACCTCGACCGATGCTCGACTCATCCTGCAAAAGGTGGTTGGTAAATAAGGAATGCAGGAAATGATGCAATATGGATGGCAATGGGCAGGTGAGTTCCGCCGATGTGCGGCTTTTTCCGCAAAAAGTTTTGGCTGAATGATCAGGAGGGACTGCAGAATGTATTTGAGAAAAATCCATTTCTTTATGGTCCTGTGCGCGTTGTTCATCTCCCCGTCGCTATGCCGGGCTGCATCGTTCACATTGGTCGCTCCGAGCGTTGAAGGGGCAGTGGGTTCGCAAATCAAGGCGCCCATTCTGGTGAAAGACGCCCAGGGCATGGGCGCTCTGGAGTTGGAGCTCACTTATGATCCGGGCGTGCTGGAACTGATCGAAGTGGTGCCGGGTGCGATCTTATCCGGCCTGGTCGACTACAACGTTGTGCAACCCGGCAGGGTGAAGATTGCCATGGCGACCAGTCAGGCGGTGAAAGGTTCGGGAGAGCTTTTTATGATCTCGTTCAAGGTAATGGCTGCCGGGCAGAGTCCGCTTGGGCTGGAGAATGTTTTGGCCTGGGAGCAGGCCAACAGCCAGGAAATGACGGCCAGCCTGGAGCCCGGAGTTTTTAAGACCAGCGGCGGCGCCACTGGTGCTGCGTCTTCCGGGTTCAGTTTTCTGACTTTAGGCACCATTTTGATCGTGTTGGTTATTGTCATCGTCGGGCTGTTCTTCGCCAGGAAGCTGATCGCGGCAAAGGACAAAGCAGCGGCCTTATCCCCTTTCGGAGTAGAGGTCATGCAACAGCTAGGGGGAGCGAATTCGGTAATGGCTTACCCAGTTGGCGGCCTGCGATGCCTGGAATGCGGTCAAATTCTCTCCCTGGACAGTATTTTCTGCAGGACTTGCGGAGCAACGGTCAAGCCGCCGCCTCCGACCATGAAGTGCCATAAGTGTGAAAAGCTGATGCCGGAAGACAGCAAGTTTTGTCCATATTGCGGAAAGCCCGTATGAGTCAAGGAAAAGGACTGCCCTCAATGCGGTAAAACAATCAGTGAACAGGTCCACTTTTGCTCCGACTGCGGCGCCAAGCTTGGCTGACTTGCATTCAAGTGCAATCACAGAGGAATTTACGTTTTTTTTGGATCCGGCACCAAAGACGGGCTGCGCCCTCCAATCTCGTTCAAGGTGGGCACAGCCCCACACAACTAGGTGACTGCCGTTCAATCCGTCATTCCCGAGCATTTGACGGGAATCCAGCCACACAGGAATCTCACAGTGGTCCAGCAATGGATTCCCGCTTGAAGCATGCTGGAATGACGAACAGGATTTTCGGACTTCTATTTGTTTCGACATGTACTGAGGGGAAAGGTCTACCATGCGTCGCCCGGCTCCATGGATTAACGCTGTCGGCTTTTCGGTCTTTGTGTGGCTGGGCTGTTTTTCGCGAATCTATTGGCCTTGCGCCGCGGTTGAGGCTGCCTCTCATCCGCCCAACATCATCCAGCTCCTGACTCTTTCCAATGAGCGTGTCATCGCTTTAACCGAGGACAAAAGAGGCCTTTTCTATTCAGCAGATGGAGGCAGAAAATGGAGCCAGCCTCTGGATCTGCCTGATGCTTACTTATATTCCATCTCGGCAGATGCCGACGGTAATCTGTTCCTGGCGACGTCCTCCGGAGTTTTCCGTTCACAGGATGGTGGTGCCAACTGGACGCAGGCGGCCGATTTGAAGGCCGCTTTTATCACCTTTAGCCCGGATGATTCCAGTGCTCTCTTCAAGATGTGGGGAAAAGGGCTGTTTCGGACTTTGCCGGATTACTTCACCGAAGCCAGACTGGCGGATCATGCGCAAGCGGCACAAGAACAATCCGATCTGGAAGCAAAAATCAAGGAGTCCTGGACCGAGCTGATGCGACTGCGGGAGATGCCCGAGAGCTCCCCGGAAAAGCGAGAGCTCCTGCACCAGTATAGAAGATGGCAAACCTTGCAGGAACAGGATGAAAAGCTTCAAAAATCCGGCAAAGCAGGTCTAAGTGAAGTTGTCGGGCTCCCTGAAGCACCCGTCCAGGCGGCAACTTTTGGAAGTCAAAGTGAAGCATTCGCCGGTTTTTTCGGGCAAGGCATCTACCGCTCTACAGATGGTGGAAAGATCTGGCAGGAAGTTAACAACGGCCTGTCCAACAAATACGTTTTGGCGCTTGGAGCGAGTCCGGGGGGAGGCATTTTCGCAGGCACTTATGGAGGCGGCTTGTTTCGCTTCTCCGACCGGAGCCGGTCATGGTCCTTGCTGAACACGGGCCTGAGCAATGGCGTTGTGCAGTGTATGGCCTCTGCCTCGTCCGGCCCCATGATTATCGGCACCCGCGGCGAAGGCGCGCTCCTGTCACGAGATCAAGGCCAAAACTGGAGCCGTTCGGCGCAAGCGCTGCCTGGCGCCAACATCCAGTCTCTTGCGATCGGCTCCGATGGTGCGCTCTACGCGGGAGCTTACGAGAAAGGCCTGTTTGTCTCTCGTGATGAAGGCCGAACATGGGGCTTGCGGCCATTCGCCTACCTGTCCTACGTGAAACAGGTTGCGGCAGACGATAACGGACTTTGGTATGTGGATGTGAAAGGCCTCGGTCTGTTGAAAAGCACCGATAAGGGACGGAACTGGGAGGCTATGGAGTTGCCGTTTCCTTATCATCCAACCTTTTCCTTTGCGGTTGGTCGCCGGAGCTTGCTGGTGGCGGGCTCGCTGGAATCAGAAGTTCATGTTTCGCAAGATGCGGGCCAAAGCTGGGCAAACTTGATGACCGGCCTTGCCGGCAAAGGAGTCAACGCGTTGCGAGCGGATCCGGCAGGTGAAATCTATGCTGCGTCTTCTGAAGGCAATGCGCTCTACCGGCTTGTACATGGCTCCGAGTGGGAAAAGATCATTGCCGCCGATGAACACGGCAGCGATCATTCCTGCTGGGACGTGGTATTTCTGCCTGATTCGGAAGCCGTAGCTTACGGCTACAACGACCTACTGATTTCTCGTGATCAATTAAACGTGTGGCAACGGACGCGCTTCGGGCAGTCCTTCAGTAGCTTGTGGCTGGACCTCAGCGGCCGAATATGGACGGAGCGTATACTCTCCACATTTTTTCTGGCCGAAGATGGAGAATGGCAGGATAGCACCGATCTTCCCAAAGAGCGCTACACGCAGTTCGCGCGACTCAATGATGGTCTTTATGCCGCGGTTCGAATGGAAGGCGGGGTGGATGTTCTGCGCTGGACCGGCAGCTCACTGGAGCTTGTGCGAAGGGGGCTCCAAGAGAAAAAAGTTCTGGCGCTCGCGGTAGATCGGGAGAAAACGATTCTTGCCGGCTCCGAGACGGGGCTCTGGGTTTCCCGTGATTTCGGCGAACGCTGGCATGAAATCGAATTGCAGTAGTGAAAGGGTTGGCAAGCCCAAATTGGCTTAAGTCTTAATTCTACTTTGTCACAT